>Ga0302320_10005446_pt1 | contig 28547 bp, 26 predicted proteins | sample Bog_T0_3_FD_202130 | JGI IMG/M metagenome (GOLD analysis project Ga0302320, IMG submission 202130) | Peat permafrost microbial communities from Stordalen Mire near Abisko, Sweden - Bog_T0_3 | ecosystem: Environmental > Terrestrial > Soil > Wetlands > Peat | place: Sweden: Abisko, Stordalen Mire...
CGCCCCATCCCGGAATCGAAGCCGCCGGAGAAGAACTCCGGTGCGCTGGCCGGTTACATTGAGGCGGAGAAGCTGATGCAGATTGCCTTTGTGCTGCCCGCGGCGGTGGCCATCGGATGGGGCCTCGGCTGGTGGGCGGACAGCCGCTTCCATCAGCACTGGATCGCGATTGCCGGGGTCATCTTCGGCAGCATTGCCGGGCTGTTTTATGTGATTCAGCAGGCGATTCTCCGCGAGATAAATTCCCGCAAGCTCGACTCGTCCCAGAACGGAACCGGAAAGGGCAGCAACGACCTCGAACCATGACCCAGGAAAATCATTTCATTGTTGATCTGACCCAGGCCGACCTGGACGCAATGCTCCGGCGTGCTCTGCGTAACACATTGATTTTAGGACTGATTTCTGCCATTGCGGTCTGGATTGGCGGAGGCTGGCCGAGCGCCGCGCTGCTGGCGGTCGGCACGCTGATCTCGGCGGCCAGCATCTGGGAGTGGCAACGGCTGGTCCACCTCATCAACGCCCGGATGGACAATCAGAAGACTCCCGCCAGCGCGCCAGTCGTGGTTTTTTTCTTTGTGCTGCGGCTCACAATCTTTGCCGGGGTGATTTATGGTAGCCTGAAGTGTTTCCACGGCTCGACTGTGGCGCTTCTCTTCGGTGTGGCTCTGGCGGTAGTTGCCATCGGTTGGGAATCGATCCGCTTGCTGCGCGACTGATCGAAACAGAGAAGGAAACAAGACTGAAACAGGCTCCGCAGTTGCCTACTGCTGCCCGGAGGCGGAAAGAATCAAGAATTCATGCCGGAGACATTCACACTTGTACATTTGCTGAATCATTTATTGATGGGCATTGAGCTCAAGGCCTTTCAATCGATCGGTCTTGACCCGGCCGCGGCAGCCGAAAAAGCTGCCGGGATCAATCAATCGCTCGCGCTAGAGTTGATCATCGCCGGCGGACTGATCGCTTTCTTCCTCATCGTGCGACTCTCGCTGTCGGTGGAGCGGGCCAATCCGGCGCAGCAGGTCGCCGAGATGATTCACGAGGCCATCGGCGGCCAGGCCGAGCAGGTGATCGGTCACGGCTACCAGCGCTTCCAGGCTTACGTGACCTGCATCTTCCTGTTTGTGCTGATCAACAATCTCAGCGGGTTGATTCCCGGCCTCACGGCTCCCACCTCATCGATCATGGTGACGTTAGGCCTGGCCGTGCCTACCTTTCTCTATTACAACTTCCAAGGTATCCGCGCCAATGGCCCCATCGGCTATCTGAAGCAGTTTATCGGTCCGATCTGGTGGATGTCCTGGTTGATTCTACCCATTGAGACCGTTTCGCACCTGGCAAGGGTCATGTCGCTCAGCGTCCGCCTTTACGCCAATATGTTTGCCGGAGATCTGGTGACGCTGGTCTTCTTCTCGCTGATTCCGGTAGGCATTCCAGTGATCTTCCTGGGCCTGCACATCTTTATCTCGCTGATTCAGGCCTTCGTCTTCATGCTGCTGACGATGATTTATCTCTCGCTGGCGGTTTCGCACGAGCACTAAATGCAGCTATCAGCTGATAGCTGACAGCTAACAGTTGGGAAAAGCGCTTTGGCTGTGAGCTGTAAACTGATTACTGAAAGCTGTAAAAGGATTCCGCCGGAGAGCGCTTCCGCTCTGGACCAACGGTAGGCCGCAAGCGTGAGGGGGCCAGCTTGGTGAGCTTCAACCACCCACTGGCGGCCAATCTCAGGGAAGCAGGAGAACTATGCGAAAACTTCAATATGTGTTTATGGCCCTGGCGGCGCTTTGTTTTGCCGTTCCGGCCTTTGCGGACGGCGGTTCATCCGTTGCCAGTCTGGTTCCTATCGGCGCCGGTCTCGGCATGGGATTGGCCGCCGGCCTCTGCGGTCTCGGTCAGGGCAAGGCGGTCGGTTCGGCCGTTGAAGCAGTGGCCCGCAACCCCGGCGCGCGTCCTGCAATCTTCACCTTTCTGGTGCTAGGTCTGGCATTGATTGAGTCCCTCACCCTGTTCACCTTGGTGATCGTCTTCGCCAAGATGTAGTCAGGATGGCTGCGCATCAAAGACAACAGCCCCATCCGCAAGGGTGGGGCCGTTGTGTGTTTGAGGATGGAATCTTAGCGGCCGCCCCCGCTGCGCAGCATCTGAATTGCCTGCCGGTAGTCAAGCCCGACGGCCACGGGCGCGTACTGGTTCATCTCCTGCGTAGTGTCGAATAACCTGGTCTTGAAGAGCACCCGCAGCTCCATCTTCATCTTGAAGCGTACGATGCGCCATTGCCCTGCGCCCATGTCGGCCTGCTCAATCACAATCCATCCGCCTTTGTTCAGCCTGCCCAGAACGCCCCATCCGTACTCCGTATCCTGCTGTAGATGGCCCTCCAGACGTGTCACACGCTCCGCGTCTGCATCAATCCAGAGTTCGCCGCTCATGGCAATCAGCGCCTGCGTCTCATAGTCGGGCGGCGTGAAGCCGGGGTTGGGCCGGAAGCGATACTTGACCGCTTTTCCATCTGTCCCCGCGTATTCGTAGGTGAAGGCCTGAGGCAACATCCGCAACAGTTTTAGCACAATCCGGGTGTCCGATTCCTCGCTCTGCTTGCGATGCCGCTGCCGCCCCGGATCGCTCAGCAGCATATCCAGCCGAGCCTGTTCTCGCTGCTCGTCGGCCTGGCTGAGCGGCTGATCGTTGATCGCGACCAGGCGAGCCACATCGCCGTCGCGGCTTTCGACAATCTCTTTGGTCGAAGTGATGCGCGGGCTGGAGCGGCGCAGCCGGTAATGCATGGGGTGGTTTGCGTCTTGAGAGGCGCGCACTTCGCTGGCCAGCGCGCGGCTCACCAGCGCTTGCGCCTGCGCGGGCGCAAGAGGCACCTGGCCGGGAGCTGCACCCGCCCACGCGAGCAACAGGAGAAGGGAAGTGAGGTTGCGCATCTATTCCAGTTTAGCGGGTCCAGTTGAACGGGCCTGGATTCTAGCGAACCTGTACGCTTTGGCGCTACGCATCGCCCCATTCCCGCGCAAAGTTTGATAACGTGAAGCCATGCCCCACGATGCAATCCAATCCGATCCTACTGCTGATGATCTCGAATCCCTGGCCGCCGAAGCCGTCTCTCTAGCCATGAAAGCCGGCGCCAGCGATGCCGAAGCCATCGCGCGCGAGGGCGATGAGTTTAGCGTCAACGTGCGTCTAGGCCAGGTCGAGACGCTGAAGGACTCCGGCTCGCGCGGGCTTGGTCTGCGCGTCTTCCTGGGGCATCGCTCGGCCTCGGCTTCGACCAGCGACTTGACCCTCGACGGCATTCGCCAGCTCGTCGAAGGCGCACTGGCGCTGGCGAAGGTCACGGAAGAAGACCCATTCAGCGGCCTGCCGGAGACGGGCGAGTTTGGCGCGCTCAACGGCGACCTGCGCCTCTACGACGAAGACGTCTACTCGCTGGCTGGCGCGGAGCGCATCGAGTGGGCGCGGCGGGCCGAGGCGGCGGCGCTCGCGGCAGACCCGCGCATTACCAACTCCGACGGCGGCAGCTTCGATGCGGCCACCGGGCGCAAAGCGCTAGTGAACTCGCGCGGCTTTTGCGGCGGCTATCGCAGCAGTTATGCCGGGGTTGCAGCGGCGCCGCTGGCTCAGGATACGAACGGCGCGATGCAGCGCGACGGCTGGTGGTCGAGCGCCCGGCGGCTGGCTGACCTCGATTCACCCGAATCCATTGGCCAGGAGGCGGCGCGGCGTACTCTGCGCCGGCTGGGCGCGCGGCGTGTCCCCACGCAGCGGGTTCCCATCATCTTCGCGCCAGAGGTGGCCGGCTCGCTCGTCGGCTCGGTCTTTGAGGCGGCCTCAGGCGACGCCATCTGGCGCAGCGCCTCGTTTTTGGCTGGCCGGCTGGGCGAGTTGATCGCCGTGCCAACTTTAACCATCATCGACGACAACACCATGCTGCTGCCCACGGGGATGGGCGGCTTTGGAACATCTCCATTCGATGGCGAAGGCCTGCCCTCGCAGCGCACCGTCGTCGTCGAGAAAGGCCTGCTGCGCAACTACCTGCTCAACACCTACACCGCGCGCAAGCTGGGCATGAACTCCACCCACAACGCCTCGCGAGGACTGGCCGGCGCGCCCGGTATCGGCTGCGGCAACTTGTTTATAGAGCCGGGTTCGCTGACGCCGGAGGAGATTTTGGCCGGAGTACCTGTGGGGCTTTACGTCACCAGTCTGATGGGCTTCGGCGTCAACGTCGTCACCGGCGACTACTCGCGCGGCGCAACCGGCCTCTGGATCGAGAATGGCCAGCTCACCTACGCCGTCGAAGAGGTGACCATCGCCGGCAATCTCGCCGAGATACTCAAGAATATAACCGCCATCGGCAGCGATCTGGAGTTTCGCGGCGCCATCGCCTCGCCCACGCTGCGCATCGACGGCATGACGATTGCGGGAGCCTGAGCGAAATGGCCGCGCCGATGGAACTCGAAACCCTCGCCTTCGATCCGGCCGACGCCAAGGCCGCGCTGGCGCAACTGCCGACGGCTTCGGCGGTCTTTGCGCTATACGGAGCAGAGGCGCATACCGAGCCGTATATCGGCCGCACACCCAATCTGCGCGCCCGCCTTGCGCGGCTCTTGCAGCCCTCGGCCAAACACCCGCGCCGCTTGCAGTTGGCGGGCCGGGTGCGGCAGATTCGCTGGCGTCTCACCGGCTCGGAGTTTGAGTCGCTGCTGTTTCAGTTTGAGCTGCTGGAGAATGTCTACGGCACGAAGTGTCTGGAAAGAATGCACTTGGGCGCTCCGGCCTTTGTCCGCTTTTATGGCGGCAACGCCTACGCGCGCATCAGCGTGACCAATCGCCCCAGCCAGCGCGAGAGCCAGTGGGCCTACGGGCCGTTCCCATCGCGCGCAGCCGCCGAGCGCTATGCCGAGGAGGCGCTCAAGCTCTTTCTGTTGCGCCGCTGCACCGAGGAGCTAGACCCCAACCCCGCCCACCCCGGCTGCGTCTACTCCGAGATGAAGATGTGCCTTGCGCCCTGCTATCAGGGCTGCTCGGACGAGCGATATGGCGAGGAAGCCGCCGCTGTCGAGCGCTTTCTGGCCACGCGCGGCGAAAGCCGGCTGGTCACGCTGCGCGATGAGCGCGACTTGGCGTCGGCGAATCTGGAGTTCGAGACCGCCGCCGCCCTCCACGCCCAGCTTCAGCGCGTCGAGAGCGTCCGCGCCCTGGCCTCCGAGCTGATCCGTCCGCTCGCCGAACTGCGCACGGTTCTGCTCCAAGCCTCGGCCAACCCCGGCGAGATCGCCGTCTTCCTCTATGAAAATGGACGGCTGAGCGGACCGTCTGGCTTCTCGACCCTCGGCATGAGAATCCAGAATGAGCACTCCGGTTCGACCTCGCTATTCGCCCATCCCATGGCAATTGAGCCGATTCCGGAGTGGCAACCCATCGATGCGGAAGCTGATGAACATACGAAGAGCCTGTCCGCAAATTGTAGCGCCGGCCTTCAGGCCGGCTGTACTGGCGGCTTTCAAGCCGCCAGAGGGGAGGAACTGAAATGGGGCAATGAAGAGAGTCAGGGCACGGTTTCCGTCGAGTCCCGAATAGAAAGCGTGACTTTAGCCCCTGAGGGAATCACTACTGAAGCAGCCAACGAGCAGCCAGCCAAGTTCGCCCGCGGCGCGCTCGAAGCCCGCATGGAGGCGGCTCTTGCCGTGCTGGCCGAGGGCAGGGAACTGCCGTCGGCAACCTTGCGCCAGGGCCATCTGGCGCTCATCAAGCGCTGGTACTACCGCCCTGAAGCGCGCCGCAGCGGCGAAATCTTCTTCCCCAACGCCGAAGGCCACTGGCCCATCAAAGCCATGCTGCGCGGCGTGGGACGCGTCGCGGCAAAGATGCTGGCAGGCGAAGACCACAATTGAACTCCAGTTCATCGGAAGACAACCATCTCTGCATCTCACTTTGTTCCGCAACGCAAGCGCCAGCTGGTGGAACTGCGCGCAATGTGCATCAAAACGAGCAAGCCAAAGAATATATAGGACGTCCGATAACGTATATTCTGTATACTGCTCTTACGCGTCAATCAATTAGGCTGAAGCAATCAGTTTTATACACCTACACTGCCCTCAGAAGCATGAGTGTGATGTCATCGTGTTGCGGTGTATTCCCTACAAAGTGATTGATATTATTGAGGATAGTACTCAATAGCAGTTGAGGGGTTGCAGTCAGATTTGTGTTCAGCAAGGCCAGAAGACGCCATTCCTCATACTCTTCTTCGCGCATATTGACCGCTTCCGTAACTCCGTCTGTGAAGATGACAAGCCAATCGCCGCGTTGCAGCGTGACACTTCCCGACTCATACGCAGCTCTCTCCAAGATTCCGAGCGGGATACCGCCCGCAGATAAGCGCTCAATGGCTCCCGATTGGCGGCGCAAGATGGGTGGGTTATGCCCTGCGTTGACGTATGCCAGGTCATTCGTTGCAGGGTTATATTCGGCGATGAATGTGGTTGTGAACCGGCGTCCATTCTGGCTGTTGCTGCAGGCGTACCTATTCATTCGTTCTACCAGATCGAGGATTGAACTGGAGATGGCAGCCAGAGTCTTCAGGCTGGCCTGGTAGGTAGCCATTAACATGGCTGCCGGAATGCTCTTGCCGGCAACATCAGCGATTACAATCAGATACGCGCCATCGGGCGAATGTGTGGCAGGACGAGGAAAAACGTCGTAGTAGTCTCCCGCCACCGTATTGGCTGGCCGAGTGGCAAAGGCTATCTCCAGGCCCGGCACCTGCGGCGGACCTGAAGGCAGTAGCCAGGCCTGAATTTCCTTGGCGATCTGCAGGTCGCGCTTCATGACTACTCGGTCAGCAACTTCCAGCACCAGCACCAGCAACAACAGAATGCAGCCCCAAAAGATGCCACTGGCCGAAAAGCCAGTCAGGTGCATGCTTGGGAGGAATAAGATCAGTGCAATCAATAGGATGAGGCGGCGCGTAGGAGAAAGCTTTTCAAGGATGGCCCACAGAAACAGTTTGGCCATCTGTAAAATGTGTTTTGCCCTTCCGACACCGGGCATACGGTGGGAATCAATTTCCTGCGAATAAAGTCGGTAGCTGATGCGGGCATCTGTGTAGAATTGGCTCCATAGCTGGCCGAGAGCCATGCCATCGGTGATGCGCCGCCAGAATCTCCTTAAGCCGTTCATAATGAGATAGCCTAAACCTTCTTCTTATTCAATAGGTTAACGCTCTGTCTACATCTTGTAGCGTCCCAGGTCCTCGTCGTTCAGCCCTTCCAGCCAGCCGCGCAACTGTTCGGCAGTTTGTCCCTCCGCCGGATTCGCGGTATTCAACTTGGCTGCCTGCATCACTTGCTCCGAGACGTAAATCGGGCAATCGGCACGCAGCGCCAGCGCAATCGCATCAGACGGCCGGGCGTCGAGAACCATCGGCTCATCCCCTTGGCGCAGCCACAACGAAGCCAAGAAAGTGTCGTCTTTAAGCTCCGATATTACAACACGTTCCAGGCGAGCATTCATGTGGCGGATGAGACTTCCAGCCAAGTCATGCGTCATCGGGCGCGGCACTGCAACCTTCTCCAGCTCAAGTGCAATGGCATTGGCCTCGAAGATGCCAACCCAGATGGGCATTACATTATCCGATGCGACATCTTTGAGGACCACGATCGGCATACTAGTAGTCGGGTCCATCATCAGCCCGCGAATTCGAACTTCGATATCCATGACTTCCCTTTCCTTTGCCGTTCGGATTTGAGACTGCCTCGCCCACTAAGCTATTCGGATGCGTAGCGGTAATCTTCACTTGCCGGTATCCTCCGGGCGCGGGAGCGATCACTTGGGCGCAGGTAAAGTTGACCGGCTTGTTCTGGCTACTACGTCCGATAACCTGCCCGCGCGCCGGATTCACGCCCTCGACCATCACTTCCATAACCTGCCCCAAATGCTTGGAATAATTCACTTTTTGAATGTCGCGTTGACGATCAAGTGCAACTTGAAGCCGCCGTATCTTCTCCGCTTCGGGGATGGAATCGACCATGGTCAGTGCCGGAGTATTTGGCCGGCCGGAGTACTTAAAGCCGAAGACGCAATCGTACTCGACTTCGTTTAAAAGGTCCATCGTCTGGTTGAAATCCTCTGCCGTCTCGCCGGGAAATCCCACAATAATATCTGTCGAGATCGCGATAGGCCGTCGCGCCGCCTTGATCCAGCCGATCCGCTCCAGGTAATCCTCGCGCGTATACTCCCGGTTCATCGCCCTGAGCACACGCGAGGAGCCGGACTGGACAGGCAGATGAACGTGGTCGCAGAGCGTCGGCACTGCGTCGATGGCCTCGACGATATCGCGGGTGAAGTCGCGCGGGTGGCTGGTGGTAAAGCGCACCCGCCGAATGCCCTCGACCTCGCCCACGGCGGCGAGCAGTTCGGCAAAGCTGCGCTTCCCTTCTGGGTCGCGGTAGCTGTTCACATTCTGGCCCAACAGTTGAATCTCGGTATAGCCCTGGCCGGCGATGCGCCGCGCCTCGGCCAATACAGACTTCGATCCGCGGCTGCGCTCGTGGCCTCTGGTATACGGAACCACGCAGTAGGCGCAGAACTTGTCGCAGCCCTCGATTATGGTAATGTAGCCGCGATAGCGATTCTGGCGAGCGGTAAACTCGGTCTCGAAGGTCTCATCGGTCTGGCGGTCGTCGAGGCCGGTGATGCGGGTCTCGCCAGCTTCCAGGCGCGAGAGCATCTCCGGCAGTTTGCGGTAGGAGGCCGAGCCGGAGACGAGCGAGACATACGGCGCTCGCTCGAAGATCTTTTCGCCCTCCTGCTGCGCCACGCAGCCAAGAACGGCAAAACTCTTCCCTGCCCTCTGTTGGCGTTTATATTCGTCGAGCCGGTGGAAGACCTTCTGCTCAGCTTTATCGCGGATCGAGCAGGTGTTGTAGAGGATCAGGCCGGCATCGTCCTCCGAGGCGACCTGCAGGTAGCCCTCGTGCTCCAATGTGCCGATGACCTTCTCGGAGTCATGGGCGTTCATCTGACAGCCGAAGGTCTCTAAATAGAATGTTTTCCCGGTTGCCATAGTAAGTCTAAGTATACCGCGAAGGGCGAATCGAGTCTGATCAACTCACCCATTGCGGCTAGATCGCCTCACTTCTTGATCCAGATCTCCACGCGCCGATTCTTCGCCTGACCATCGTCGCTGTCGTTGGAGGCAACGGGTAATCCGGCGCCGAATCCGCGCACAATCGCCGGTGCCATGCCTCTGAGCGCAAACTCACTCTCTACCACTCTGGCGCGACTCAGCGAGAGCGCCTGGTTGGCGGCGGCCGATCCGGTGCTGTCAGAGAATCCGAAGAGCATGATCTTGTCTCCGGTAACCTTCAGATCCGCAATCAGCGAGATAACCCGGTCCAGATCAACTTTGGCCTTGTTGTCTAGAACCGTTTGTCCTGACTGAAAGCGAAAATCAAGCGAAAGACGATTCGCATCCTGCGTCAACTGCTTGTATTCCTCCGGGGCGTCTTCAGATACCGCTTGCGCCACCTGCGTCACATTCTGAGCAACAAAACCGCTGGCGCCAACCACATCCTGTCCCTGCTTGGAGAGAGCAAACTCAATAAACTGGCGCATATATGCGTTGCTCGTCGTGGCGGGTGTGTAGAGATAGAGCCTGCGCGACAGGAGATAATCTTCCGTGGCCACAGTGAGCCGGGTGGGCAGCAGCGACTGAGTTCCCTTCTCTGATACCGCGATCGGCTTGGCGCTTTGAATATAGGGCAAGCCGATGAAGCCAATGCCGTTCGGGTCCGCGGCCACGGCATCGGAAAGCGCTTTGCTGTCCTCAAACCTTTGCGCTCCGGGAGCCAGCGGCTTGCCGGCCAAAACTAGGCTCTTGAATGTGTCGTATGTGCCTGAATTGTCGTCTCTTGCGTAAATCTTGATCGCTCCGTGGGAGGAGCCGAGTTGCGACCAGTCGGTAATCCCTCCGGTAAAGATCTTCATGATCTGTTCTTTGCTGAGCTGATCGGTGGGGTTAGCGGCGTTGACGATCACTGCGATGCCGTCCAAACCAAGAATATGCTCGCTTCCGGCTGCCGTCATATCGCCCAGCGCCGTCAGTTTTGCCGCTTCATCAGCCTTGATCTTCCTCGAGGCCATACCGATCTCGCAACTATTTCCGGCCAGGGATGTAAAGGCTGTCGCGGAACCGTGAGCCGCTATCGTGATTGCCGAAGCCTGACTGTCGCCCGGCAGAAACCCCTGAACAATCTTCTCTTGCGGTTTGGCTCCGGGAAGAATGTGAACATCCGTCGCTCCGCGTTCTTTGAGAAAGGCTTCAGCCAGCGCTGGTCCAAGCGTGTCTCCAATGGTGTTTGAGCCAGCCAGGCGAAGGATCGTTTTGGGAAGATTCTTCGACGCGGAATTCGCGCTATAGAACCTGCTCCACAAGAAGAACCCTGCAACTCCCACAAGCAAGATTAAAACTACGGCCACGACAGCCACGAACGGCTTCTTGCCGGCTTTGGCTGGGGCCTTTTGGGAGTTGTCTTCCGGCACAGCATCGGGTGTTTTGGGGATTTTGACATTCTCTGCGTCTTCATCCAACAAGGTGTGCTTGCATTCGGGGCAAATGAATGCCGCTCCTGTCGGAATCGGAATATGCAGTTGCCGTTCGGCATCCTTGCAGTTTTTGAAATTCGAGCATCTTCCCCATCGGACGGTCATCTTGTACTCACCTTTCCCTTTGCTCAAACAGGCGTCGCCATGTGCAGGTTTGCACCAGCGAGGAGTTCAAGTTCTTATCTGTATCCGGACACATCTGCACAGTCTCCTCACTGCGTGAGTCGAGAGAGCAGTGCAGCGGCAAGACACTTCTGATTGTCTGAGACGAGGTTAATCAACTCGGTCGATGGAGGTCATTAACAGGGAGTGAAATTCGAGTGCTGCCTACAAGAGAGAGGCGGCCCACACGGCTGGAGTGATCTCTGCCCAACGAAAACAGGGACGAGCGCCAGCCCGTCCCTCCTGATTCACCGCAGCAAAAACCTGTCTGCTTTCGCCTACGCCTTCTGCGCAAATTGCCCGCTCAAATAATCCCAGTTGAGCACCTGGAAGAAGGCCTTAACGTACTCGGCGCGCCGGTTCTGGTACTTGAGGTAGTAGGCGTGCTCCCACACGTCAACAACCAGCACCGGAGCGTGGCCGAGGGTGAGCGGGCTTTCCTGGTTGGGCGTGGTTTCGATTGCCAGTGTGCCGTCGGGCAGCTTAACTAGCCAGGCCCATCCACTGCCGAAGACGCCCATAGCCGCGGCGGTCAGCTTCTCCTGAAAGGTGGAGAGCGAACCAAATCGCGCGTCGATGGCCTTGGCCAGTTCGCCGACGGGCGCGGAGGGGCCTTTGCCCAGCGTAGGCCACCAGAAGGAGTGGTTGGCGTGGCCTCCGCCTTGATTGCGTGCGACTGTGCGGACGGCCTCAGGCAAGGCGTTCAGATTCGCCACAAGGTCGTACACGGTCTTGCCAGCCAGTTCGGGATGCGCGGCTACCGCGATGTTCAGATTGTTCACGTAAGCCTGATGGTGCTTGTCGTGGTGCAGGTGCATGGTTTCGGCGTCGAAGTATGGCTCAAGCGCGTCGTAGGCGTAAGGCAGCGGAGGGAGCGTGAATGGCCCGGTTGGCGGGGCGGGGGGTGCGGGTGGGGCGGTTGGGCTGGCGGGAAGCGCCTGTGCATGCATGGCTTCAGTCAAAAGCAGCGCGCTGGCCACGCCGCCCATGTGCTTGATTGCGGTTCTGCGGTCCATGATGGAATTCCTCCATTCGGTTCGATGCACAAAAGCCGGGAAAGTCTGCGAAAATCAATAAATACCATGGAGGAATGCGTTCTGTTGGATAACTCCACCGAAAACCTCACCCCGATTGCGCATAAGGCGCAGAATCACTGCTTCGGCTGTGGCGCGGCCAACGCCGCTGGCCTGCAACTGGAGTTCCTGTTGGCCGGCGATGGCGCCGTGGTTTGCTTTGCGACGATTCCCGCTCGCTTCGAGGGGCAGCCCAGTTATCTGCATGGCGGCATCATCGCCACGCTGCTGGATGAGGCCATGAGCAAGTCGGTGCGGGCGAAGGGGGTGACGGCGATGACCCGCCGGCTGGAGATCGACTACATGCGCCCCGTGCACTCAGAGGCGCCAATTCGGATAGAGGGGCGCGTCGAGCGCAGCGAAGGCCGCAAGCACTGGACCGATGCCAGGATTCTGAGCGCGCGAGGCCAGGTGCTGGCCGAGGCGACGGGACTGTTTATCGAGTTGCGCAGCGGCCACGGCGCTTAAGCGGCACACAATCGAAATGGGGCGACCCGAAGGCCGCCCCAGTGGTGAAGAATCATCCCAGCCCATCGCTTTAGTGGATCATGTTGATGGTCTCCTGGGTGATGGTGTCGAAGGTGGTCACCGCCTTGGAGTTGGCCTCGAAGGCGCGCTGGGCGATGATTAGATCGGAGAACTCCGCGGAGATGTTCACATTCGAGGCCTCCAGCGAGCTGCCCTCGAGTGTGCCGAACTCGCCGGTCCCGGCTACGCCCACTACAGCTTGTCCGGAGGCGCTGCTGGTCTGATATTCGGTCGATCCAACGTCGGCCAGCCCCTGCTGGCTGCTTACCGTGGCGATTGCCAACTGCCCCACATCCTGGGTCTGGCCATTCGAATATACAGCAGCCACGGTGCCATTCGAGCCGATGGTGAAACTCTGATACTGGCCGCTTGTGTATCCGTTCTGGCTGGTGGATGAGGTTGAGTTGGCGGCCGCGGTCTGGCTGATATTCCCGGAGTTAGCAGCGCCGTAAAGATCCCAGGTCATGTTCATCGCCGCCGCTCCGTCGGAGAGTCCAGCAAAGGTAATTCCGCTCGCATCCCCAGCCGGGTTGACCAGGTTGCCACTGGAATTGAAGGTCAGTGTCCCAGTAGTGTTGCTGCCCACTGGATTCTGGATCACATTTCCCGTGGTGGAGATATTGGCGCCTTTGATTGTCAACACGCCGGCGGCTGTGGCACTAATCGTCACATTGGTGACTGGAGGCAGGATCGAATTGATCCCAGCCGCTATCAGTGCGGTATTCAGATCTGTCACGTAATCGGTAACCGTCTCTGGCGAGCCAGTGAATGCCGGCAGCCCGGTGGTTGCCGTGCCGCCGGCCGCAGCGGGCGCCGTGATCGTCAGGTTCGTTCCCGTGTTAACTGTCCCTAACGTGGCGCCACTCGCCCCAAAGTCATAATTGATTGTTGAAACCGCTCCAACATTGGTTGAGTTAGGTGTCAGGGGGTCAGGCATCGATATGCTGTAAGACCAGTTGTTGTTGCCCGTCTTGGTGTAGGTCACAGTGGCGACATAACTGTTGCCCAGCGAGTCATAGACAGTCACCGGGCCGGAGGCAGTAGCGCCGATGGCGGACTCGGAGTCCAGGTTCTGCGTCATGCTGAAGGTCGTCGTGGCCGCTGGCTGCATTGCCTGCCCGGTGGGGATCACAATATTGGTCAATGCTCCGCTGGTGTTTACCACGCCGTTGGTGGCCGGATAGCCCATCACCGGCTGTCCAGCGGTGGACTCCAATGTACCGTTAGAACTCAGTTGAAAGTTGCCGTCGCGGGTATATAACTGGCTTCCGTTATTGTCCAGCACAAAGAAACCCGTGCCGTCGATGGCAGCATCGGTTGAAACGCCCGTCGAGGAGATCGAGCCGCCAGTGAAATCGGTGCTGTTCGAGGCTACCTGCACCCCTGTTCCTTGCTGAATCTCGTCTCCCGAACCGGTGGTGCCCACCTGCTGATAAAACAGATCGCTGAAGTTCGTCGTCTGCCCCTTGAAGCCTGTGGTGTTCATGTTGGAAAGGTTGTTGGCGATGGTGTTCAGAGCCGTTGAATCGGCATTGAGACCGCTGAGCGGGATATAAAAGCTGGGCATTGTGCTCTCCTCGTAACTTCCTCTGAAGTGAACGCGGGCCATCGAGGCGCGCGGGTGAACTACTGGTTGACCTGGGCCATCGTGGCCCGCCGAATCTCTACTGAGGCTGCCCGTTCATGGCCTGCGCCACCCGCTCGGCCGCCGGATTGGCCACGGGCACCGCCAGATTGCCGGGCGCCAGCTTCGCCACTGCCGTGCTGATGGCGCCGGGAACGGTTGTCGCTGAACTGCTGGAAGCCGCCAGTGCGGAGGCCGGCGTGCTCCCATGCATCGCCGTTTGCGCCTGCGCAGCGCTGCCGCTGCTGGAAGCGGCGGTTGAATCCGTCGTCAGCGTCTGGTTGATCGAGATCAACTGCTCCAGGCTGTTTACATTCACCAACTGATTGATGTACTCGTTGGGATCGGTATTCGCCGTCGGATCCTGGTTCTTCATCTCAGTGACCAGCAGCGTAAGAAAATCATTAGCCGAGATGGTGGCCGAATCGCTGTTTGCGCTGCTCGTGCTGCTGGTCGCCATTGGGGTTGCAGTTTTGCCTGTAAGAGCCTGCGCTGCCGTCAAATGGTGATTCAGAATTGCTGCTGCCATGATGCCTCCTCGTTTCTTCTGCTCCGGCTTGTCTTGCGTCGTTCTGCCTACCCTATCCTTGTCCGGCCACTCTCTCTCGGCCTGCTCCTGTTACGCCATCACCGAAATGTGAACGCTCCCTGGCGTTGCAGCCTGCGCGCTTCCCTCCTGCCACACTGAAGGCGCCGAAATCTCCGCTGCCGCACTGCGCTCTGTGAGCGGGCCGGATGCGGAGCCGGTATCGGCGCCCTGCCCCGTCTGCTGCCCTGCCCCTTGCTGCATTCCCTCTCCCGCGCCTCGGTCGCTGCCTGCCCCCGGAGACCCACCCTGAGGCGTGGCCATCGTAAGCGACTCGACTGGCGTGTGGCGCTCGGCAAGATAGGCGTTCAATCCTGCCATGTGGCTGCTCAACGCCTGGGCTGCATCGGCTGAGCCAGCTACCAACTCGGCTCGTACTCCTCCGCTGCTCGAATCCGCCCGCACCCCAACCCAACCCAGGGCTGGATCCTGAAACCCTACCTCGGCGCGCTGCGCACCGGCATGAATCCAGGCCGGACGTCCCAACCCGTCCCCTGCATCGAGGGTCGCAAAGACCTCGCGCGAGTCCGGCCCGGTGGCCAGGGCGCTTGAAACTCCTGGCGTACTCACCGTCTTCGGTGCGCTCGTCTGATCGCGCATCAGAGCCGATGCATCCGCTGGCAAAGCAGCAGGTTGCCCCTCAGCAATCCGGCTCGCCTGCTGCGCCGAATCTACCGTGCCGACTCCATGCGCGCTCCGCAATTTGCCCAGTGCTGATGCCTTCCCACCGCTGGCAACGCCGATCGTGCTCTCGATTGGCGCTCCAGTCGAGGGCTGGCCGGGCTGGAAGACAACGGCGTTCGTGGCCGCCGGCAATGAATTCATCTCCTTCATCTCCGCGCTGGCGGTTCCTGCCGGAATTGCGGCCGCTCCCTGACTCGTTGGCTGCGCTGGAATCTCGCGTTGGCTTTGGGGAAGCGCCGAAGTTGTGCTCTGTCTTGAGGCCACAACCGTAGCCGGAGTTTGGCTCAGCCTCTCTCCCGGCGCCTGATTTTGGTAAAGCACAGGTGTTGCAATCTTTGCTGCCTCTAAAACTTCACCGGAGGAGATTTGATCAGGAGCGTCATGCTGCAACGAAGGGGGAGTGAAGGAAGAGGCAGAAATACCAGTTGGCGAGCCTGTGGGCAGAGCGGCATAAAGATCGGCCTCTGCCGGTTGCGTCTGTGCGTTGGTACTGCGAGCTACTGAGCTGGCGATTACAACTGCCGGCGCACTCTGAGGCAGGCTCGTGGCGACTGCTGGAAGTGGAACTTGAACTGCGGCGGCTTGGACAGCCTCTGAGCTGGCGAGATCGTGAACAACCTGAGTGGTTTGGGCCGGAGCCGATTGAGTGGTAGTTTTGTCTCCCACTGCCGCCGGTTTTGACTCTTCTGATTTGGTTGATGCTTTACTGGAGATAGATTTGGTTGATGGAAGCACCGAAGAGGAGGCAGCGGCCACTACAATCGGCCGGGTCTTGAATGAAACTGCGGGAGCGACGACGGAAGACGGTGCCTGCCCAGCGGAGAGCTTTTGTTGATCTGCTTCAGCCTCGGGAGGATTAAAGCTGCTCAAATTGTTGGCCTTCAGAGTGTGGCTGTCCAAAGCGGATCCTTTTACACTTGAGCCTGTCTGACTCGATGCAGCCTGACCGTCCCCCATTGAGGCCAACAACGATTGCCAGCCGCTGCGAAAACTCTGCGTCGCCTGAGACGCGGAGGGCGAGAAGCCCAGCGTGGCCCTCCCTTCTTGGAGAGCGCCCGACGCTGCTCCGTTTGTCCTGCCCGGGCTCGGCGTCAGAGTTCCGCTCGTTCCAATTTCGATAGCTGCGACAACGGTCATGGAAGAGAGTAGAGCAGCCGGTGTGCCAAAACGAGCCAACGGCGCGTTAGAGCATTGTCAGTATTGGCACCGGCGATTCCGATTCAGGAAGCCAAAGCGGCTTTGTATGGATTTTTCCTCAAGTTCTACCCCCGGCTCATGAGGGATGCTCGCTGGAGAGCTCCGCCTCGGCAGGAGATGAGAAGGCCGAGTCTTCGGCAGTGGGCTTGGGCGCTCCCGCATCAGCCCCATCGCGGTACTGCCGCGCACCGTACCAGTCGTCGAGCGATTGCTGGCTGCGCTGGTCGGCCTGGATGGCCTCACGCGCCTCGCTCTCCTGAATGAGTGTCTCGGCCTGGCGGCGCTCGACCCTTTTGAGGAGATACTCATGGCGCAGCGCTATCACCTCTTCTTCCTGGGCCTTGATGCGGGGCTCGAGCATGGCGACGATGCGGTCGGCGGCGCGCGCCTCCTCCAGGCCGGCCAGCCGGTCCGGCAACTGGTTGGTTCGAGCGCTGGCCTGAACCAGGCCCCGGCCACGGCGTTCCCGCTCGAAGGTCGCCGTCAGCGCGCCTTGCAGACGATGCAATTCGCCCAGCGAGCTTTCCAGCGCCAGCCGCCGCTGCTCCTCTTCCAGATCCCGGATGCGCAGCAGGCGGCGCAAGGCGCGTGAGGCGGCCATACGCTAAATCTCCGCCGCCAGCTGGGCCAGCCGCCGCACAGAGTCGCCAAAGCGAACCTGCTCGCGCGCCTCCTGCGTCATGAAGGCCCGCATCGCGTCGCGGGATCTCAACGCGCGGTCCAGATCGGGGTCCGAGCCGGGTTTGTAGGCTCCAATGCGCACCAAATCTTCGGAGCGGGCGTAGACGGCCAGCAACTTCCGAAGCAGCCCCGCCTGCTCGCGATGCGCGGGCTGGGTCACGGCCGGCATCAGCCGGCTGATCGAGTCCAGCAGTTCAATGGGCGGATACCAACCTTCGGCAGCCAGAGCGCGCGAGAGCACGACGTGGCCATCGAGCAACGAGCGCACTGCGTCCACCAGCGGATCCTGCTGATCGTCGCCTTCCATCAAAACGGTATAAAAGGCGGTAATCGAGCCGACTCTGAACTGACCAGTGCGTTCCACCAGCTTTGCCAGGCGGGTAAAGACCGAGGGCGTATATCCTTTATTGGTTGGCGGCTCGCCTGCAGCCAGCCCAATCTCGCGGGCCGCCATGGCAAAGCGGGTCAGCGAATCCAGCACCAGCAGCACGTGCTTTCCTTGGGCGGCAAAGTACTCGGCTATCGTGGTCGCTGCTAGCGCCGCCCGCATGCGCATCAGCGGCGACTGATCGGAGGTGGAAACCACCACCACCGAGCGAGCGCGGCCAGCCTCGCCCAGCGAATCCTCCAGAAACTCGCCCACCTCGCGGCCACGCTCGCCCACCAGGCCCACCACCGTTACATCCGCCTCGGTGTTTCTGGTCATCATGCCGATCAGCGTGCTCTTGCCCACTCCGGAGCCGCCGAAGATGCCCACCCGCTGTCCCCGGCCTACCGTCAGCAGCCCGTCGAGAACGCGGATTCCCGTGCCCAGCGGGGTGCGAATCGGCACCCGGTCGAGCGGCGAGCGCACCACGCCATCCAGCGCCAGCATCTGTGAAACGGCAAGCGGACGGCCATCATCGATCGGCGCGCCTAGCGCATTCAAGACCCTGCCCATCAGCGCCGGTCCCACCTCGATCTCAGGATGCACGCCCATCGCCGAGACCTGGTTTCCAAAACGGATGCCTTCGGTGGTTCCCACCGGCATCGACAGCACATTGGAGCCGCGAAAGCCGATCACCTCGGCCAGATGCGTCTGCCCGGACTGGTCCTGGATCTCGCAGCACTCGCCCACCGAAGCCAGCGGCCCGGCCGACTCGATGGTCTGGCCCACCGATTCGAGCACCTGCCCGCGCCAGCGCCAGGGCTGGCCGCGCTCCAGCCGGCCAAAGTAGCGTTCCAGCATCTGTGTCATGCGCCACTCTCCCGGCTGGCGCCAGCCGGAGCGGCCGGCTCGGCTTTGGATCTCCCCGCTCGATGGCCACCGGCGCGATCAAAAAAGCCCCGCTCAATCTCTCCCAATTGCGCGCGAATCCCCAGGTCCACCGTGCCCAGCCCGGTCTCGATCACGCAATCGCCCAGCCGCATTCCTTCGCCCGCCGTCACGGTTGGCTTCACGGCCAGGTTGGGCAGCAGGCCAATCGCCTCCGTCCACAGCTCAAGCTCCAGTTCGGGCACGCGCAGCCGCACCTCGGTCGAGCCGGAGAGTTGCCCCAGCGCCACTCTTACAGCGCCGGTCAACAGCAACGGGTCCATCTGCGCCTCGCGGCGCAGGATGCGCGCCGCTACAGCCAGGGCCAGCTTCACCACTTCCTGCTCGACTTTTTGCAGGTAGTGCTCCCGCTCCAGCGTAAAACTCTCGATCAGCCTCGCCGCCTGCCGTGTCCGCTCCTGCTCCGCCGTGGCCTGCGAGGCGGCCTGCTCCTCGCGTTCGGCCAGACGGCCCTCCTGGCGGCCGCGCTCGCGGCCCGACTCGAAGGAGCGCCGCGTCTCCTCGGCCAGACGAGTCTCAAATTCGCTGTGCTGCCGAGTTTCGCTGGCTCCGCCACAGCCCTCACGCCCATGAGCATCGGAAGAATTGAGCGCGGCCTCCTCGCCGCCCGTCCACCCTACCCACTCCCTTAGGGAGGACGCTCCGGGTCCAGCCGGGTACTCGAAGAGCTCAACGCGCCCGCTGGAGGAGTTGCTCGGTTGTGATGCTGCTTGCGGCAATCTTTCCTCTTCTCAGTGGTCAGTGAACAGTGGTCAGTGATCAGTATTTGTGAAATCATTCGCAGTGTTGGCAAATGAGTATCGTATGTTTCATTCATAATCAGACATCGATGAAGCTGGATGTTTCTGCCTGACCACTGTCCACTGTTCACTGACCCCTGTCACGCCAGCATCTCGTCGCCGGTTTCGAGCTTCAATACCACCTTGCCCTCGGCCTCCAGACGACGCGCCAGGTTGAGAATCTCCTGCTGGGCCTGCGCCACCTCGCGCGAGCGCACCGGACCCAGAACCTCCATATCTTCCTTGAGCATCTCCACGGCGCGCGAACTCATCGATTTGAAGATTTGGGCGCGCAACTCGTCCTTGGCGCCGCGCAGGGCCAGCGCCAGTTGCCGCTTGTCCACGCCCGAGACGATCTCGCGAATTGTGGCCGGCGGCACCGTCACCAGATCTTCAAAGGTGAACATCAGGTTGCGAATCGCCAGAGCCAGCTCCGGCTGGCCTTCTTCGATGGTCTCCAAGATCTTCTTCGACTCCTCGGCATTGAGCCGGTTCAGCAGATCGGCCACCGCCTTGAAGCCGGAGTAGCTCTTGCGCGCTGTGTCGCCTACGCTCTCCAGGCGCCGGTGCAGAATGTGAGCCACCTTTTGCGCCATCTCGGGCGAAAACTGGCGCATCTCGGCCAGCCGCTGTATCGAGAGCACCTTGTGGTCCACGCTCAGATTGTCCAAAACCATGGAGGCGCGGCGCGGATCCAGGTGGGCCAGCACCAGGGCAATCGTCTGCGGATGCTCGCTGTCGAGCAGTTTGCCCAGCTGCTGCGGATCGGTGCGCTGCAGCTTGGCCAGATTGCCTTGCGCGGCCTCCTGAGAGCGGCGCACCAGCGCCAGCAGATCGTCGGCGCGCTCCTTGCCAAAGGTCTCGACCAGCAGACGGCTGGCGTAGTCCAGCCCCCCGTGCATCATGAAGTTCTGCGTCTCCAGCAGCTCCCAGAACTCCTCCAGAATCTCCGTCGACATCTCCGGCGTGATGCCGCGCAGATCGGCCAGCTCCTCGGTCAGCCGCTGCACGTCCACCTCCGGCAAGGCGCGCAGAATCTCCTTGGCCAACTCTTCGCCCACGGCCACCAGCAGAACGGCAGCCTTGCGCGTACCGCTCATGCTCGTCGTATCGCGACGCCGTGCTGCTCCGCTATGGTTCCCGTGTTCGGCCAACGCCGGTTCCTTTCCCTGCCGCGCTCGATGCTTGCCGAGCTTGTGCCCTGCAACGCCTGGTTAAGTGCCTCTGAATCCAACGTCTACATTCCCTTCGCTCAGTGGATCAGTCGGAGTGAATCCAGCTTTGCAGCAGGCGGGAGCTTTGCGTAGGTTCTCGCTTGAGATGGCCGCTCACCTGCTCGAAGATCTCCTGCACCCTAATCCGCTCTGGGTCTAATTCGACCGGCTCAGACGGTCGCAGCGCACGCGCCTCGGCTGCCTCTACCGGAGCGGGCAACTCCTTGACTCGTCCCTTGCCTTCCTTTGTCACCGGGCCAAAGCTGGCGCGCCGCACTGCGGGGCGCACCCCGAAGGCCACGACCACCAGAATGCACACCAGCAAAGCCGCATACTTGACCAGCACGGGCGAGCCTTCGGCCTCGGTCAGCAATTGGCCCTGCATCGTGATCGGAGGCTGCAAACGGTTCTCCTCGAAGGCCAGATCCTCGACCTGCAACAGGTCGCCACGGGCTGTGTCAAAACCCACCGCGGCCTGCGCCAGCGCGGTCAGGTTGCGCAACTCATCGGTGGTGCGCGGCTGCCACTGCGCCGCTTTGCCCTTGCTGGCGACCTGCACCAGCCGGTCGTTGACCACGATGGCCGCGGTCATCCGCCGCACTCTGCCGGGATTCTCGACTACGTGCCGCACCGTCTTCGAGGCCGCGTAGCTCCCGGTCTCGCTCTTGGCCGTCTGCGGCCCCGTGCTCTGCTGCGGATAGACCGGCAAGGCCTGCGCGTTGGGAGCATTGGAGGCCGTGCCGGGCACTCCGGCGGCCACCGGCTGTGCGCCATAGGATTGATCGGTGCGCTGCATCGACAGCGTGACTGTGTGATCGGGGTCGTAACTCTCCTGCGTCTCTTCGGTCGCCGTCGGGTTGTAGTCCAGAGTCACCGAGGCGCGCACGTTGCCCGCTCCGGTCACCGGCTCAAGCGTAGCGATCAGCTTCTGCTCCAGGCTCTCTTCGGCGCTCAACCGCTGCGCGTCCGGCGTCTTTGGTCCCAGCGGCTGATGGCCGGCCGCATCGACCAGCACCACCCGATCCGGCATCAGCCCATCCACCGCCGAGGAGACCAGATTGCGAATCGCCTCCGGCTCTCCGTCGGCCAGCGCGCGATGACGCAGCTTGATCACCACCGAGGCCTTGGCAGGCCGCTCCTGGTCATGAAAGAGCGAGTCGTGGGGCAGCACCAGGTGAACCCGCGCCGACTCTACATCCGCAAGCGAGCCAACCGTATGCTCCAGCTCGCCCTCCAGCGCCCGCTGATAGTTGACCTGTTCGTCGAACTCCGATCCCACCCAGTTGGGCTTGTCGAAGATCTCAAAGCCCAGCCGTCCGCTCTTCATGCCCTTGGCCGCGGTCACCAGCCGTGCCTTGTCCAGTTGCGCGGCCGGAACCAGAATGCCCTCTCCGTTGGCCGTGGATTCAAAGGGAATCTGCGCCTGAGCCAGCACCTGGCCCGCCTGACGCGCGTCCTCCGGGTCCATATCCGCATAGAGGGTGCGCCAGTCCGTGCGCAGGCCGTACCAGAACAGGCCTCCGATCAGCCCGGCCAGCAGCAAAGCCGCCACCAGCGCCCAACTGCGCTGCGCCGGTTGCATCTGCGCCCAGCCAACCCGCGTCCGGCCCCAAAGGCCGGCAATCCGGTCTGACCACTGGGGCTGTCCGGGCATCCCAGGCGCGCTCTTCTCCATCTGTGTGCCGGTAGCCATGCTCTCCGCTCTCAGTGTTCAGGGATCAGTGTTCAGTTCCTCGTCTCACTGCCAATTTCTGACCACTGACCACTGCTTTCAAAACTGCATTCCAATCACTTGCTGGTAGGCCTGAACCGCCTTGTTGCGCACGGACAGCGCCAACTCAAAGGCCATGCTCGCCTTCTGCGCGGCGATCATCGCCTGATGCACGTCCACGCCGGAGCCGGTCATCAGCCCTGTGACGGCGGCGTGTGCCTGGGTCTCCAATTGATCCACTTGGCCAACCGCATCGGTGAGCAGATCGGAAAACGGAGTGGAGGCTGCGCCTTGCCCGCCGGTTGAAGTCGCGCCCGGTTGCGCTGCGGCTCCATTAAGCCCCTGCAACGCTTGCGCCGCTGCGGTCATGGAGTTGATTGCGGTAATCATCGATCCTCCCTATTGACGTTCAAGCCGGCCCGCTGTGGCCAGCGGCTACGCCTTGGCAATCTCCAGCGCCGAGGCGATCATGCCCTTCTCGGCTTGCACGGCCGAGCTATTGAGACCGTATGCACGTGTCGCCCCCATGAGGTCCACCATCTCTGTGAGAGGATTAATGTCCGGATATGAGACATAACCGTCCGGCCCGGCATCTGGATGTCCTGGGTCATAGCGCCTCAGCGGAGGCGAGGGATCCTCGACGACAGCCGCGATATGCACCCCTGGCGCCGTCTGCCCAGAGGCGTTTAGAGATGCGTTCCCGCTCAGCGGCGGCACCAGCGTCGGAAGCGGCTGCAGCGCCGCCGAAGCAAGATTTCCCGAGGCCGCATTCAAGGTGTTGGCAAACTCAGGATCACCGGCATTGGCGGCAAAGACCACATGCTGGCGGTGATATGCGCCGCCCGTGGCCGTGCGTGTCGTCTCCGCATTGGCCATGTTGGCCGCCACCACCTCAGCGCGCATCCGCTCGGCCTGCATCGCGCTGCCCGAGGTCTCCAGCATCGCAAATAGGTTCATTGCTCCTCCTTTTGCCGTGAGTTGCTGCACGTGGCTCTCCAGGCTCCCTGCCCTGAGCATGGAGAAGCTCCAACAGTTGCCTGTATGCAGCGGCTATTTGCTGTCAGAATGAATGGCGTCCATCACGCGCTGATACTCCAGGTGGAGCAGCGCCACGCCGGTCTTGAATTTAAGTTGCGCCTCGGCCAGATTCAGGCCTTCGCGGTCCATCGAGACATTGTTGCCGTCGGGCCGCGCGATCAGCCCGTCGACGTTTTTGAGGCGCACCGGACGCGCCGCGCTTCCCTGCTCCACATCCGTCATCGCCTCCCTCATCTCGGCCTCGAAGTCCATGCCAATAGCCCGGTAGCCGGGCGTATCGATATTGGCCATGTTGGCCGCGGTCAGTTTGACTTCGCTGGTGGCCAAATCAAGGTAGCGGGCGATCTGGTCACTGATTTGCGTCTCTACCTGCAATCCCATGCAAACCTCCTATCAGCTAACAGTTGACAGCTGAAAACTGTTAGCTGTCAGCTGTTAGCAGGGTTTAGTTCATCGCCAGCCCGAAGTCGATCTCGCGCGCCGTGATGACCGACTCCTCGCCGGCCAGAATCGCGGCCCGCTCCAGCACATGCTCCAGCTCGCGCACATTGCCCGGCCAGTCGTGGGAGGCCAGTTTGGCCAGCGCTTCCTGATTGACCCGTTTAACCGGCGCCTCGCGGCCCATCTGCGCCATAAAGTGATTGATCAGCAGAGGCAGATCCTCGGTGTGCTCGGCCAGCGACGGGGTGCGAATCAGAAAGACCGCCAGCCGATAGTAGAGATCGGCGCGAAAGGCGCCAGTCTGGGTATGCTGCGCCAACTGCTGATGCGTGGCGGCCAAGATGCGCACATCCACCTTCACGGTCTCGTTGTCGCCCACCCGTTGCAGTTCGCCGCACTCGACAAAGCGCAGCAGTTTGGATTGCAATCCGAGCGGCATCTCGCCGATCTCGTCGAGAAAGAGCGTACCGCCGTCGGCGGCCTCGATGCGCCCCACGCGCCCCTGCACTGCGCCAGTAAATGCGCCGCGGGTGTGGCCGAAGAGTTCGGCCTCCAGCAGTGCTTCAGGAATGGCCGCGCAGTTGATGGCGACAAAGGGTTTGCGGCTGCGGTGCGAGAGCCGGTGCAGCGCCTCGGCCACCAATTCCTTGCCCGAGCCGGTCGGCCCTTCGATCAGCACCGGCGTCGAGCGCGGCGCCACCAGCCGGATGCGGCGGCTGACTTCGAGCATGCAGGGAGCGAAGCCAATCAGCTCCGGCAACCGTTCGCTCGACGCCGTCTCAATGCCGGAGAGCGGCTGGCTCTCTCTGACGGGCATCGTCAGAGGAAGGACGGGATGAGAATCTGTAGCAACCGGCGAGCCGGAGGGAAGCGAGGCGAGGCTTTGGGACGAGGATGAAGCTGCTGTAGCCACGGAAGAAGACTGCCAGGAATTGTCTTGCGGGGCGCTCTGCGGCAGCTTGGGCGTGTTGAGCGCGGGCGCCACATTCCAGATTGCCGTATCGTTGTCCTGGGAGCGGCGCAAGGCATAGAGCAGCTCCTGGCGATAAGGCCCGCGCGGACTCTCCTGCGCGATGGAGCCGCCGGCGGTCACCAGGTCCACATCGGGAAAGTGCGAGCGGAAGTCCTTGAGAAACTCGGCCAGATCCAGATCAGGCAGCCAGGAATCGACGATGACGGCCTCTGGCGCAGCCTCTTGCGCCTCCGCCCAGGCCTGGGCGCCGCCTTCGGCCTCCCGTACCTGCCAGCGAAGGCCGGTCAGTGTCTCGGAGAGCTTCTGACGAAAACTGCGATCAGCGCTGGCCACCAGCGCGGTACGCGGGCGAATGCGGGTAGCGAGTGGAAGGGTGGAAACCGGTACTGTTACCATGAAAACTCTCCTGAATATAGATCGGTTGGATTAAAGCAGGGACTGTAAACAGACCCTCATGAGAAAGCTCGCCTGAATGCAGCGCGCTCAAAGAAGCGAACCAGCCACGGAGGGCAGAATCGCGGGCACGGAGATCGCGGCCAGAGGCATTGTGGGCAGCGCGGCGAGCGCAAGATCGCTCTCCGGCGGCACCATGTAGCCATGCCCGCGCACCGTGCGGATCAACTGCCCCGGCGGCGGATCCTTCAGCTTGCGGCGCAAATAGTTGACGTAGACATCAACAATATTCGTGGTCTGCGCCGGCTCCAGATTCCAGACCGAGTCCAGCAGTTCCACCCGCGTTACGCACTGGCCGCGATTGAGCATCAAGTGCTCAAGCAGGGCAAATTCCTTGTTTGTGAGAATGATCGACTGGCCGGCGCGGCGGGCGGTGTGGTCCAGCCGGTCCAGTTCCAGGTCGCCGGCGCGCAGCAATAGGCGAGCCTCGCGCTTGCGGCGCAACAGCGCCCGGCAGCGGGCGCGCAGTTCGTGCAGGCTGAAGGGCTTGATCATCAGGTCGTCGGCCCCGCGGTCCAGGCAGCGTACGCGCGTGTCCACCTCCTGGCGCGCGGTCAGCACCAGCACCGGCAGATCCGCGTCCATGGCGCGTACCTCTTCCAGCACCTGCTCGCCGTCCTTGATTGGCATATTCAGGTCAAGAATGGTCAGGTCGGGCAATTCCTGACGAAATGCCTCCACCGCGGCGGCTCCATCACACGCTACGCGGACACGGTGCCCATCGGCCTCCAGGCCGCGGCTCAGAAACAATCCCAACGCCTTGTCGTCTTCGGCGATCAATAACCTCATGGCTGCCTTTCTCTTGGCAGCGCCCTCAACCAGCGGCCTCTGCCTGCTTTTCTGTGTTCTTTCTCCCGTCAGCTTAGCGTGTGCTAAGAGATGGTTCCCCTCTACCTTCCCGCGTAGGGCTAGGAAACTCAAGAGGGAAGATCAAGAAAGAAGATGGGACGAGTCCAGGAACGGCACTGCGGGCGGAAGTGTTCCTGAAATGGCGAATCTCACGCACAGCTCCTTCTACGAAAGCTCGCAGCGCGACCACAGAGTTCATGCATGATTTCTGGAACTATTATTTCCACGGCTCGTACTAAAGCTGGAGCGATCCATCCCGCTGAAGTGTTAGCATGATACGCGAGCCGACGGCTCGAAAGGAGTTTTCCCTTGCGCCTCAGTCCTCTTCTCTTCTCTCTCCTTCTCTCTTCCGGCATAAGCGTTGCACAGCAATCTCCAGCGCCGCTTCCGCAGCCCTCGCGCCAGACCTATCTCAAGCTGGCCGCGGAGGTGGACGGCGCCTTGCACAAAGACGTACTCGATGTATGGTTTCCGCGCTCCGTCGATTACAAAAATGGCGGCTTCCACTCTCACTTTGCGCGCGACTGGAGCTGGGAGTCGAGCGACGGCAAGTTCTCCGTCTTTGAGGGGCGCATGACCTGGGTCGCCGCCCAGGTGGTTGTGCGCTACCCCGCTGAGAAGGATAAGTATCTGCCCATCGTGCGCCACGGCGAGGATTATCTGCAGAATGTGATGTGGGACAGGCAGGACGGCGGCTTCTTCTGGGGCCTCGACGACGCGGGCAAGATCAGCAGAGAGTTTTCCGACGCCAAGAACCTCTACGGCATCTCTTTTTGCATCTATGGAGCCGCCGCCGCCTATCAGGCCACCGGCGATCCGCAGGCGTTGGCGCTGGCGCAGAAGGGCTTCTACTGGATCGACAAGCACGCGCATGACGCGGTGAACGGCGGCTATATCGAGTCGCTCAAGCGCGACGGAACGCCGGTGACGGAATCATCCTGGATGCTGCCCGGCGTCGTTGCCCCGCTGGCTCCGCCCAATACCAAGACGATGAACACCCACATTCATCTGCTGGAGGCCTTTACCCAGCTCTACCAGGTCTGGCCCGACCCGCTGCTGCGCTCACGGCTCGAAGAGCTGCTGGTGGTGGTGCGCGACAAGATCGCCGCCGACCCCGGCATTCAGAATCTCTATTTCACCAACGCATGGCAGCCGACCTCCCACCGCGATTCCTATGGCCACAATGTGGAGACGGCCTATCTGATGCTGGAGACCGACGAGCTTCTGCATAAGCATGCCGGCGAAAAAACCGAACGCATGGCGCGGATGTTGGTCGATCATGCCCTGGCCTTCGGCTGGGATTCAACCAACGGCGGCTTTTACGGCGAGGGACCGGTGCAGGGCAAAGCCGACAACACGAACAAGGAGTGGTGGGTCGAGGTCGAGGGGCTGAATGCCCTGCTGATGATGCACGAACGCTATGGCAAGCAGACGGGCGTCTACTTCCAGCGATTTCTGGAGCAGTGGCATTACATCCAGCTTCATCAGATCGACGCGCAATATGGCGGCCTCTATAACCTGACGCGAGCCGACGGCACGCCTCTCACTCAGGACAAAGGCGAGATTTGGAAGGGCGCATACCACGACGGCAGAGCCTTCATGAACGTGAGCGAGCGATTGCGCAAACTTGCGAGAGAGTGATGCCACATCGCGGGGCGGAAGCTCTACCGGTACGACTCGTCGCGATGGATGACGAACTCCGGATAGGCGCCACCGCCCAATTCGTGCAGGTCCATGCCGATGCGCTCGCCGTCGGAGTCAACGCGGAATGCGACGACGCGGTTGAGCAGCCAGAAGAGAAGGTAGATCGACGGCAGAATCAGCCCCAGCAGCGTGGCTATACCGATGAGTTGCGCCACGAACTGGCCCGCCATCGGAGCGAAGATGCCGGCTGCAAGCAGTCCCCATAGGCCGCCGACGGCGTGTACCGTGATGGCGCCCGAGGGATCGTCGATGGAGAGAGCCAGTTCCAGCAATTCGACCAGCAGCGGCGTCAAAATGCCCGCTACGCAGCCCACAAAGAGCGACTCGCCCGGCGTCACCAAACCGGCGCAGGCGCTGGAAGCGACCAGTCCGGCGAGCCAGCCGTTAGCGCAAAGGCTAGCGTCGGGCTTGCCAAAGCGGAAGCGCGTTACCGCGAAGGTGGCCGCTACCGATCCGGCGGCGGAGAGCAGTGTGTTGACTGCCGTGACCGGCAGGCTGCCGAGCGGCGCATGAAGCCAGAGCAGCGCGCCGGCTACGTTCCAGGCCAGCCAGCCCACCAGAGCCAGCAAACAGCCGAAGAGCACATAAACGGCGTTGTGGCCGGGCAGCGCCGTCGAGAGTCCCTCCTTGGGGAACTTGCCCTTGCGCGGCCCGGCGATCCAGACTACGGCGAGCGCGCTCAAGCCGCCCAGAACGTGGACCGTGGCCGCGCCGCCGCCATCAAGAAAGCCCGCGCCCAGCGAGAAATTGACGCCCAACTGAGAGAGCCATCCGCCGGCCCAGACCCAGTGCGTCAGCAGAGGAAAGACAGTCGCGGCCAGCAGCGCGGCGATGGCGCAGCCGGCGCTCAAGCGCAGCCGGTCCGCTCCCGAACCCCACGGAATAAAAGCTGCCAGCGCTACCGCTAAAATCTCAAAGAGA
>Ga0302320_10005447_pt1 | contig 28545 bp, 25 predicted proteins | sample Bog_T0_3_FD_202130 | JGI IMG/M metagenome (GOLD analysis project Ga0302320, IMG submission 202130) | Peat permafrost microbial communities from Stordalen Mire near Abisko, Sweden - Bog_T0_3 | ecosystem: Environmental > Terrestrial > Soil > Wetlands > Peat | place: Sweden: Abisko, Stordalen Mire...
CCCAGGCCTCGGGATAGGCGTCATGCGGAATACGCTTGGCGACCAGATCCTCGATGACGCCATGCCGCATTTCGCCGATGGTCTCCTCGAGCGAGTCCTGCGCCATCATCTCGCGGCGCTGCTCGAACACCACCTTGCGCTGGTCGTTCATGACATTGTCGAATTTCAGCACGTTCTTGCGCATGTCGAAATTGCGCGCTTCCACCTTCTGCTGCGCCTTTTCCAGCGCCTTGTTGATCCAGGGATGGATGATGGCCTCGCCTTCCTGCAAGCCGAGTTTGCGAAGCATGGCGTCCATGCGCTCGGAGCCGAAAATGCGCATCAGATCGTCCTGCAGCGACAGGAAGAATTTCGACTTGCCGGGGTCGCCCTGACGGCCGGCGCGGCCGCGCAACTGGTTGTCGATGCGGCGGCTCTCGTGCCGTTCGGTGCCGATGATATAAAGGCCGCCCGCCGCCAGCGCCTTTTGTTTGAAATTGGCGATTTCGGCGCGAATCGCCTGCTCCTTCGCAGCCTTCGCCTCGCCTTCCAGCCCCTCGCATTCCTGGCGCAGGCGCATGTCGAGATTGCCGCCGAGCTGAATATCGGTGCCGCGGCCAGCCATGTTGGTGGCGATGGTGATGGCGCCCGGAACGCCCGCCTCGGCGACGATATAGGCTTCCTGTTCATGAAACCGCGCGTTGAGCACGGCGAAATTCTTCGACGGCTTGCCCGAACGGGCGGAGGCATAGAGCTTGTCCAGCGCGCCGGGCGCGCCGAAGTCGATCATCTTGTAGCCCTTGCCCTTCAGATAATCGGCAAGCTGTTCGGATTTCTCGATCGAGGTGGTGCCGACCAGCATGGGCTGGGCTATGGCGTTGGCGGCCTCGATTTCAGTGACGATGGCGGCGAGCTTTTCGGCGCCGGAACGATAGACCTCGTCATCGGAATCGATCCGTATGACCGGCATGTTGGTGGGAATTTCCACCACGTCGAGCTTGTAGATTTCGGCGAATTCTTCCGATTCGGTGGAGGCCGTGCCGGTCATGCCGGCTAGTTTCTTGTAAAGGCGGAAATAATTCTGAAAGGTGATCGAGGCCAGGGTGACGTTTTCCGGCTGGACCTGCACGCCTTCCTTGGCTTCCAGCGCCTGATGCTGGCCTTCGGAATAGCGACGGCCTGGCATCATGCGGCCGGTGAATTCATCGATGATGACCACTTCGCCGTTGCGGACAATGTAATCCTTGTCGCTCTGGAACAGCTTATGGGCGCGCAGGCCCTGGTTGACGTGATGAACAAGCGTCACATTGGCGGCGTCGTAGAGCGATCCTTCTTCCAGCAGCCCGGCCTCGGTCAGCCATTGCTCCATATGTTCGTTGCCGGCTTCGGTCAGACTGGCCGTGCGCTGCTTCTCATCGAGTTCGAAATCTTCCGAGCCGAGCTTGGGGATCAGCTTGTCGATGGCGTTGTAAAGATCCGAACGGTCGTCGGACGGGCCGGAAATGATCAGCGGCGTGCGCGCCTCGTCAATCAGGATCGAATCCACCTCATCGACGATAGCATAGGCATGCCCGCGCTGGACCATCTGGTTCAGCTCGTATTTCATGTTGTCGCGCAGATAGTCGAAGCCGAATTCGTTATTGGTGCCGTAGGTGATGTCGGAGGCATAGGCTTGGGCGCGCTCAGCGTCGCTGAGGTCGTGGACGATGACGCCGACGCTCAAGCCGAGGAAATTGTAGATGCGACCCATGTTTTCCGAGTCGCGGCGGGCGAGGTAGTCATTGACCGTGACGACATGGACGCCGTTTCCGGCCAGCGCGTTGAGGTAACAGGCCAGCGTCGCGACGAGGGTCTTGCCTTCGCCCGTGCGCATCTCGGCGATGGAGCCCTCGTTCAACACCATGCCGCCGACCAGCTGCACATCGAAATGGCGCTGGCCGAGGGTGCGCTTGGCCGCTTCGCGTACGGTGGCGAAAGCCGGAACGAGGAGATCGTCAAGCTTCACGCCAGCGGCGAGCTGGGCGCGGAAATCATCGGTGCGGGCGCGCAGGGCCTCGTCGGACAGAGCGGCGATTTCCGGCTCCAGCGCGTTGATCGCCGCGACTTTCGGCCCATAAGTCTTCAAACGGCGATCGTTGGCGCTGCCGAATATTTTTCTTGCAAGGCTTCCCAACATTCCAACGACCTTTCACAGCGGCGCCCGGAGCGCCGCGACCCAGTGAAACTAAACTTCCGGCGCCTCCGACCGGCCGACGCCGCCCCAATGTCGGGAGCCAAAGCGCAAACAACAAGACGCGCGGCCTTGTCGGCAAGCTTCGCGGCGCTTGTTTGGCAAACGCGGCGCGAAGCCCCGAAAAAGGCGAGATTTCTGCGCCGGAGGAATAGAAGCGGGTCGCCGCAATGTCAACGCGGCGGGGCTTCGGGCTCCCTTTTCCAGGTTTCGCCGCCGCAGACGCCGCCACCGGGGACGCAACCCTTGACCTTCAGGCGAGCGCCATCGACGCCCATTGAAATTTCACCGTCATAGGTCTTTTGGTCGTCGAGATTGAAGATGGGACCGCGCCAGTGATCGCCCTCGCGCCGCAGATCGAGCAGTATTTTCTGGCCGACCGCCGATTTTTCGCCAGAAGCCGGCGCCGGCGCGGCCGCGACAAATCCGCACAGGGCGGTCCCACAGGGTTTTATGCGGATGATCGCCGAGCCATCCGCGACGCGCCACAGGCCGAAGGCTTGTTCCGCCCCGGCGTTCGCCCGCGCCGCGCTGGAGGCCGCAAGCATTGCGGCTGAAACCGCGACGACGACGAAAAATCTCATCTCTTTTCGTCTCCCGGACGCGGATCTTCCGCATGAAGAAGGGTCATTAACGCCTCTTCGTCGGGTTGGGAAGCCGTAAAGACTTCCGCGTCCGGCGCCCTTTCGCGGCAGACCGCGGCGATGGTTGGCGAGAGGCAAAAATGGTGAAGCCGGCGCGCCGACTCCCCCCCGATCAGCGCCAAAGCAAGGGCCGCGCTCCGCGGGGAATAATGCAGAACGCCCTTGATCTCCCCCGCGTCCAAAGCGGCGCGGACACCATCAGGCCAAGCCTGGACGGCCCGGGCGGCATAGGTTTCGACAATCTCCACACGCCACCCCGCCGCGCGCAGGCTCTCCTCGAGAGTGGCCCGGCGCTCGTGTCCGGCGAGATAAAGCGCGGACTTTGCGGGTCCCATCTGCAGGAAAACCGCGAGGGCTTCTGCGTCGGGCGCGGCATTCAGCACGGAAAAGCCGGCGGTCCTGGCGGCAATGGCGGTCTTCTCCCCGACGCAGGCGAAAGGCAAGGCGAGAAGCTCCGCCGTCAGTGGAACCCTCACCAAAGCTTGGGCGCTGGTCGCCAGCACGAGATCGAAACCGCCTTGCGGCAAAGGCGCTCCGGTCGGCGCTATTTCCAGGACCGGAGCGACAATGGGCAGGTGGCCAAGAGCCCTAAGGTTCCGCGCCGTCTGCTCCGCCTGATCCGCAGGGCGCGTCACAAGCAGCCGCATGAGGTTTAAAAACTCAGCAGGTCGGCGGGCGCGTTCGCAAGAATTTCGCGCGCCGCCGCCTCGCCCAGCGCCGCCGCCTCTTTCACCGGCCCTTCGACACGGGCGTCATAGGCTTCGGAACCATCCTTTCGCAGGACAAGGCCATAGAAGCTTAGGCGATCGCCCGCGACGACGCCGTGGCCGGCGATGGGCGTGCGGCAAGACCCGTCGAGGACATGAAGGAACGCCCGTTCGGCCGCCAGCGCAAAACCGGTTTCGGCGTCGCAAATGGCCGCGACATCGGCCTGGATGCGCGAATCATCCGTCCGCGCCGCAATGGCGATGGCGCCCTGACCGCAGGCCGGCGGAAACAGATCGAGCGGCAGAATGGACGTCACCTTGTCGGCGAGGCCGAGACGCTTCAGCCCGGCCAACGCCAGCAAGGTCGCGGCGAATTCGCCGCTTTCGACTTTGCGAAGACGGGTTTGCACATTGCCGCGCAGGAGTTCAACCTGCAGATCGGGACGCAACCGGCGGATCATCGCCTGCCGGCGCAGCGAGGCCGATCCGACGCGCGCGCCCTGAGGCAGATCGAGAAGGTTTTTCGCGGCGCCGCCGATGAAGGCGTCGCGTACGTCTTCGCGCGGCAGATAACCGGCGACGATCAGGCCCTCGGGCAGCAGGGTCGGCAAGTCCTTGGCGGAATGGACGACAATGTCGACCGCGCCTTCGAGCTGCGCCTGATCCAGTTCCTTGGTGAACAGACCCTTGCCGCCAACCTCGCTGAGGGGGCGATCCTGGATCATGTCGCCGCTGGTCTTTATGACCACGATTTCAATATGTTCTTCGGGAACGCCATGGACGAGGCCAAGACGGCGGCGCGTTTCATGCGCCTGCGCCAGCGCCAGTGGGCTGCCGCGCGTACCAATTTTCAACCAGGGCGCCACAATTCCGCTCCAACTTGTTTTGATTTGTCCCCCGGAGGACTTATAGGGAAAAGATGGCTGCGGCGAAAGCCGCCTGTGCAGCTTTTCGGGTCCGAACGGGACGCGGCTTCAACGGAGTCTTTCATGCGGGCCAGCCTGCGCGTTCTGGGGATCGAAAGCACCTGCGACGAAACCGCTGCGGCTGTGGTTCAAACGGACTCGATGGGACGTGGCAAGATATTGTCCAACGCCGTCCTGAGCCAGATCGCCGAACATGCAGCCTATGGCGGCGTGGTGCCGGAAATCGCCGCCCGCGCCCATATCGATTCCCTCGACCGTCTGGTTCGCCGCGCTCTCGCCGAGGCGAACTGCGGCGTGAACGATCTGGACGCCGTCGCCGCCGCCGCAGGCCCGGGCTTGATCGGCGGCGTGATGATCGGCCTGACCACCGGCAAGGCGATCGCGCTGGCCGCGTCAAAGCCTTTCGTCGCTGTCAATCATCTCGAAGGCCATGCGCTGACGCCGCGGCTGACCGACGGGATCGACTTTCCTTATCTTCTGCTGCTGGTGTCAGGCGGACACAGCCAGCTCGTCGCGGTCAACGGAGTCGGCGATTACCAGCGGCTCGGCTCGACGGTCGACGATGCGCTCGGCGAGGCCTTCGACAAGGCGGCCAAGCTGCTCGGCCTGCCCTATCCCGGCGGCCCGCGGGTCGAACAGGCGGCCGTCAACGGCGATCCGACCCGATTCGATTTCCCCCGCCCGATGGCCGGACGAAAGAACCCCGACTTTTCCTTCTCCGGCCTGAAGACGGCGGTGCGGCTGGAGGCGGAACGCGTTGCGCCGCTGACCAATACCGATGTCGCCGACCTTTGCGCCTCGTTCCAGGCGGCGGCGGTGGACGTGATCATCGATCGCTGCCGCGCAGCCATGCGTTTGCTCGCCGATTCGCCGCAACGCCCCCACGCGCTGGTGGCGGCGGGCGGCGTCGCGGCCAATGGCGCGATCCGCCGCGCCTTGACGCGTTTCTGCGCCGAGGCGGGCTTGAAACTCGCTTTGCCGCCGCCGGGTCTATGCGCCGATAATGGCGCGATGATCGCCTGGGCCGGGCTGGAGCGCTTCCGCCTCGGCCTCGTCGACGGCATGGATTTCGCCGCGCGGCCGCGCTGGCCGCTCGATTCGAACCCTGATCCCCGTTGGCACGGCAAGGCGTGAGGATTTTTTGCGCGCGCTTAAATACATCTTCCTGGTCGCCGCATTGATGCTGGCGATCGAGGGGTCGAAACCTTTCCTGCGGCAACAGGAGCCTGTCACGGCGCCGGTACGCATCGCCTATGGCCCCGCGCCCGGTTTCGAATCCATCGATCCCGAATTGATCGGCAAGGCTCGGAAAACCATCGACATGGCGGCCTATGTGCTGAGCGACCAGCGCGTGATCCGGGAGATTTCGGCTGCGGCCGACCGAGGGGTGCGTGTTCGCATTTATTTTGACGCGGAACAATTCCGCCGCACGGGCGGCGGCAATGACAATGTCCAGGCCCTGACGCGTCAGCCGAATGTGTTCGCCAAGATCAAGGCGGAGAATAACGACTTGATGCATCTGAAAGCCTATGCCGTGGACGGACGGTGGCTGCGCACCGGCTCCACCAACTTTTCCTGGTCCGGAGAGACGCGGCAGGACAATGATCTCATTGTCATCGACAGTCCCGGCGCGGTCGAGGATTTTACCCGCCAGTTTGAAAAGCTGTGGTCTCGGCGCGATAATCAGGATGCCGGCAAATGACCCGAAACGCGACGCTCGCCGTGCTGGGAGCCGGCGCCTGGGGCACGGCGCTGGCCAATATGGCGGCCCGCGCACACGCCAAGGTTTGGCTCTGGTCGCATGATCCGGCGCAGGTCACGGTCCTGCGCGAGACCCGCCGCAACGAGCGCCGACTGCCCGGCGTCACCCTCGCGGAAAATATCGAACCCGTCGCCGATATCGCCTGCATTGAAGCGGCCGATCATGTGCTGGCGGTCACGCCCGCGCAGACTTTTCGCATGACGGCGGCAGCCATGCGCGGCCATCTGCGCGAAAGCTCGGTCGTGGTCAGTTGCGCCAAGGGCATAGAAAAGGAAACCGGCCTCTACATGACCGAGGTGTTGGCCGAAATCCTGCCAGGCCAGCCTCTCGCCGCGCTGTCCGGTCCCAGCTTCGCGGTTGATCTGGCGCGCGGCCTGCCCACCGCCGTAACACTGGCCGCGCAGACCCTGGCAACCGCAGAAATGCTGTGCGACAGGCTTGCGGCGCCGCATTTCCGGCTCTACCGCTCGAATGATCTGGTCGGCGTCGAAATTGGCGGCGCCGCGAAAAATGTGCTGGCCATCGCCTGCGGCGTCGCCATGGGCCGTGAACTTGGCGCGAGCGCCCACGCCGCGTTGCTGGCTCGGGGCTTCGCCGAGTTGATGCGCTTCGCAACGGCGCAAGGCGCGCGGCCGGAGACGATCATGGGCCTGGCGGGTCTTGGAGACCTGGCCCTGACCTGTTCCTCGCCGCAATCGCGCAATTATTCACTGGGATTCGCCATTGGGCGCGGTGAAAATCCGCAGGCCGCTGGACATGGCGCCTTGACGGAGGGCGCCTGGACCGCACGGATCCTCACCCAGAAAGCGCGCGCGCTGGGGATCGAAATGCCGATTGCCGAAGCGGTAACGGCGATACTCGAAAGCCGCGTCGGCGTCGCCGAGGCCATCGATGGCCTGATGACGCGTCCGTTCAAGGCGGAGGGCTAACACTACTGAAAGCGGCGCGCCAAACAGGCGCGCCGCTCAAAATCACTTCTTGGCGAGGAGTTCGGCCGGCAGCTTGCCGCCATTGGCGGCGACCAGCGCAATCACTTTTTCATGCAGCCACATATTCATCTTGGCCGAATCGTTGGTGTCGCCGTCATATTTCAGCTCGGAGGCCAGCGCCTTGCGGTTGGTCAGGCTGGAATCGATGCCGAGGACTTTGAGCAGATCGACGATGGACACGCGCCAGTCGAGGGTTTCGGGGTTCTTTTCGTTCAAGTCGTCGAGAACGGCGACGATGTCGACTTTGGCGGCGGCGTCGGCGGGAACGCTGGCCGGAGCAGCAGCGGCGCCGGGAGCAGCAGCGGGGGCGCCGGGAGCGGCAGCGGCGGCGCCAGGAGCAGGGGCGGCCGCGGCCGGGGACACGCCGAAAATTTTGTGGAGGATGGTGCCGAAAATGCTCATGGGAGTCTTATCCTATAATCAGTGAAAATAGTTGCTTCGCCGCTGCAAGGGCGGAGGAAGACGCGTAGGCTATGGCCAACGGGCGACAGTTACAACACGCAAAGGGCCCCTTTGTTCGCGCCAAACGGTTGAATTAGTCTTAGGTCTTATGCGAGCATTTGCCTCAGCTTCGTTTCCTTTCTCAAACTGGGTGAAATTCAATGCATTATGTCGCAACCTGCGTCGACAAGCCGGAGTCTCTGGCGATACGACTCGAAAACCGCGCGGCTCATCTTGCCTATCTCAACGAAAAGGTGGCGATCGTTAAGCTTGGCGGCCCGTTTCTCGATTCGGCCGGTCAGCCTTGCGGCTCCATGCTGATTCTCGAATGTCCCGACGAAGCGGCGGCGCGCGCGTTTCTGGCGGGAGACCCCTATGCCAAGGCCGGACTATTCGCCTCGGTCGAATTGCGCGCTTTTCGGCCCGTCGTCGGAGTCTCGCTGGCATGAGCGCGGATAAGGGCTATTGGCTAGTCAAGAGCGAGCCTGACGCATGGTCATGGGACCAGATGGTTGCGGCGGGAGCCGAAGGAACCGGCTGGACCGGCGTGCGCAACCACCTCGCCAAGCAACAAATGATGGCGATGAAGCTCGGCGATCTCGCCTTTTTCTACCATTCCAATGTCGGCAAGGAAGTGGTCGGCATTGTCGAGGTGATCAAGACTTTTCACCCCGACCCGACCGACGCCAGCGGCAAATTCGGCATGGTGGATGTCCGCGCGGTCGAACCGCTCAAACGGCCGGTGACGCTTGAGCAAATCAAGGCCGATCCGCGCTTCGCCGACCTTGCCCTGGTCAAAATGTCTCGCCTGTCAGTGCAACCGGTTTCCCCTGAGCATTGGCGGACGATTTGCGCGCTCGGCGGACTTTAGTCCCGTAAGTCCCTAACGCGTCAGTCGTCCGGGTCCAGCGCGGCGCCGGGAAGCGGCAAGCCGGCGATAACGGCCGCAAGCCAGCGCCGCAAGGCGCGTTCGCGTTTGGACCGCATTCCTTCGACCAGTCGCGCGCTGGCGGCCTCCACCCGTTCGCGTCCCATGCGCAAAATGCTTTCGCCCTTGGGCGTGAGCGCGAGCGGCCGGGCGCGCGAGGCCGCGGACGCCGCGCCCTCCTCTTCCCGGACCAATTCGGCGCGGCGGAGATTGGCGACGATCAGACTTACCGTCTGCGGCGTCAGCTTGGCGCGGCGTGCGAGATCGGCGGCAAGAAAGCCTGGATTGGCGCCAATGAGAGTCAGGGCGGCCAATTGCGGCGGCGTGACCCCGAGATCGGCCAGAAGCCGTTCTTCCGCCAACCGGTGCGCGCTCGCCGCCTGACGCAGCAGGGCGGCGATTTCGCCATTTTCGCCCGGCAGGCCGACCGGGCGAGGGCGCGGCCTCGCGGTTTCCGTTACGATAAGCGAATCCTGCGGACGCTTGATCATGCATCTCCTCCCCGAGCGACGCGGTCTTGTTGACCACTGACAGAGCCCTGTTTTAAACTCGTCGCCGGCGAGCGCAAGTTTTCTTTAATCAAGGGTTGGCGCACCCCACGCGGCAGGCCTTGAACTCGGCGAAAGATTAGGTTGCCAGCCTCCCCAAGGGGCCGCTACACGCCTCAGATTGAAATCGGAAAAATGTGATGGACAATCCCCGCCGTTCGATCCTCGACATGTATGGCAGCCTGGCGGCGCACGGCCGCATCGAACGCGACCAGCGCCAGATCGCCATTGTCCTGAAACTCGACGCCTTGTGCGAATCGATCGCCGAATCGCGGCTGGCGAAAAAATCGAGCGCGCTCGGCTGGATGTTCGGCGCGCGGCGCACCGAAACGCCTCCGCCAAAGGGACTTTATATTTGGGGATCGGTCGGGCGTGGCAAGACCATGCTGATGGATCTTTTCTTCGAGGGCGTGGAGGTCGAGGCGAAGCGCCGGGTCCATTTCCACGCCTTCATGGCCGACATTCATCGCCGCATTTTCGCCTGGCGCCAACTCAAGAAGGCGGACAAGGTCAAGGGCGACGATCCCATTGGCCCGATCGCCGAAGATCTTGCGAAAGACGCCAATCTGCTTTGCTTCGACGAATTCGCCGTCACCGACATTGCCGACGCCATGATCCTCGGGCGCCTTTTTCAGGCCTTGTGGGCGCGCAAGGTCATTGTTGTCGCCACCTCGAATGTCGATCCCTCCGACCTTTACCGGGATGGGTTGAACCGCGCCCTTTTCCTGCCCTTCATCGCCATGATCAAAGCCAACATGGAAGTGGTGAGGCTCGATTCGCGCACCGATTTCCGGCTCGAAAAGCTTGGTGGGCTGCCGGTTTACCTGACTCCCGCCGACGACGTCGCCCACGCGGCCCTGACCAAAACATTCAAGGCTCTGACCGGGGTCGAAAAGGGCCAGCCGGTCCGGCTGCCCTTGCTCGGGCGCGAAATCGCCGTTCCGGAGGCCGCGGGCCACGTCGCGCGGTTCGACTACGCCGACCTGTGCAAACAACCGCTCGGCGCAGCCGATTTTTTGACCATCGCCGAGAATTTTCACACGCTGGTCGTCGACAATATACCGATCCTGCGGTCGGAGGATCGTAACGAGGCCAAGCGCTTCATCACCCTGATTGACGCGCTTTACGACCAGAACGTCAAGCTTCTGGCCTCCGCCGCAGCGGAGCCGCAACTGCTCTATCAAGCCGCGCAGGGACGCGAGGCCTTCGAATTCGACCGCACGGCTTCGCGCCTGATCGAAATGCGCTCGACCGAATATCTGGCCCTTCCGCACGGTCTGGGCGACGCTGTGAGCGGCGACATCACCGGGCTGGTCGAAACGTGATCAAGCCTGTCTCGGCGCGTGGCGGCGAACTCGCCGCGGATCAGCGGATTCTTGATCTCGCTGCCGATCATTTGCGCCGTTTCGGGCCAAAACGCACCACGATCGTCGGCATCGCCGAAGCGGCGGCGATGTCGCACGCCAACGTCTATCGCTATTTTCCGTCCAAACAGGCCTTGTTCGAGGCGGTGACGGCGCTGTGGCTCCAGCCATTGGAGCGGGAATTGCGGCTCGTCGTCGAAGGCCAGGACCCCGCCTATGACAAGCTGGAGCGCGCCCTAACCGTCCTGCAGCGGGCTTACCGCGAAAAGCTTGACGCCGATCCGATCCTGTTCCGCCTGCTGTGCGAGGCGATCGAAAAAGGTCATGTCGTCGCGCGCAAGCATCGCAACAAGGTGCAATCGGAGATTCAGACGATCGTCGAGGAGGGCATCAACTCCGGCTCGTTCCGGCTCAACGACCGCCGTCGCGCCATGGCGCTGGTTTTCGATCTGGCCCACCGTTTCATTCAGCCGGTCTCCATCGCGCTGGACAAGAGCGTCTCCGCCGCCGAGCTTGAGTTCCGCGCCGGGCGGGTGATTTCGATTGTTCAACGCAGCCTGACGTTTGGCGACCCCGATTTTGACATGTGACATTTATTGTTATTTGTCACCCGTTTTACGCGGCTTTTTTAAAAACTTTCCGCACCCTTGCCAATAATCGCTATCTATTTGTTTTTATTTGTCTTTTATAAAGCGCTCTGGACACGTCGTCCACGCCGTCCATGGGGCGCAGTCTCGACGTTAGCCTTTCTCCCGACTTGATAGCGCGAAGACTTCGGGGCAAAAGGCCTTCCCAGTTCCGCCTGTGCGCGGAAAGCCGCCGCACGCCGCAAGGCGACGAGAGCAAGACGACATAAACGGCCAAGACCCAAGGTCAAGCCAAACGAGGACGAAACCCATGGCGCGTAATAAGATTGCATTGATCGGAGCCGGACAGATCGGCGGCACGCTGGCCCATCTTGCCGGGCTGAAAGAGCTGGGCGACATCATTCTGTTCGACATCGCCGAAGGCACGCCCCAAGGCAAGGCGCTCGACCTCGCTGAATCCTCCCCGGTCGACGGCTTCGACGCCAATCTTTCCGGCGCCAACAGCTACGAGCAGATTGCCGGCGCCGACGTCATCATCGTGACCGCCGGCGTGCCGCGCAAGCCGGGCATGAGCCGCGACGACCTTCTCGGCATCAACCTCAAGGTCATGGATTCGGTCGGCAAGGGCATCAAGGAGCACGCTCCCAACGCTTTCGTCATCTGCATCACCAACCCACTCGACGCCATGGTGTGGGCGCTGCAGAAGGCTTCCGGCCTTCCGGCCAACAAGGTCGTCGGCATGGCCGGCGTGCTCGACTCGGCCCGCTTCCGTTATTTCCTCGCCGAAGCCACCGGCGTCTCGGTCAAGGACGTCCACGCCATGACGCTGGGTGGCCACGGCGACGACATGGTGCCGCTGGTTCGCTATTCGACCGTTGGCGGCGTTCCGCTGCCCGAATTGGTCAAAATGGGCTGGCTGTCGCAGGACAAGCTCGATGCCATCGTCAAGCGCACGCGCGGCGGCGGCGGCGAAATCGTCGCCTTGCTCAAGACCGGATCGGCCTTCTATGCGCCGGCCGCCTCGGCCATCGCCATGGCCGAATCCTATCTCAAGGACCAGAAGCGCGTATTGCCCGTCGCCGCCCATCTCAACGGCGAGTATGGCGTTCATGACACTTATGTCGGCGTGCCGGCCCTGATCGGCGCCAATGGCGTCGAAAAGATCATCGAAGTCGAATTCGACGCGGCCGAAAAGGAAATGTTCGCCAAGTCCCTCGCCTCGGTTCAAGGCCTGCTCGAGGCCTGCAAACAGATCAACCCCGCTCTGGCCTGATCCAGGCCCGTCTCGTTCATCCAAGAGGACGTCATATGAATATTCACGAGTATCAGGCGAAAGCCGTTCTCAAGGAATTCGGAGTGCCCGTTTCGCGCGGGGTTCCGGTATTCAAGGTCGAGGAAGCCGAAGCCGCCGCCAAGGAATTGGGCGGTCCGCTCTGGGTCGTCAAGTCGCAGATTCACGCGGGCGGCCGCGGCAAGGGCAAGTTCAAGGAAGCCGCCGCCGGCGAAAAGGGCGGCGTGCGCCTCGCCAAGTCCATCGACGAAGTGAAACAATTCGTCAAGGAAATGCTCGGCAATACGCTGGTCACCATCCAGACCGGCCCGGCCGGCAAACAGGTCAACCGCCTCTATATCGAGGACGGCTCCGACATCGAGAAGGAATTTTACCTCTCGGCGCTGGTTGACCGCGTCACCTCCCGCGTCTCTTTCGTCGTTTCGACCGAAGGCGGCATGGACATCGAGGAAGTCGCCCATTCCACGCCGGAAAAAATCCACACCTTCTCCGTCGATCCGGCCACCGGCGTCATGCCGCACCACGGCCGCACCGTCGCGCAGGCGCTGGGCCTTTCGGGCGATCTCGCCAAGCAGGCCGGCGTTCTGGTCGCCAAGCTCTACAAGGCCTTCGTCGAAAAGGACATGGCCATGCTGGAGATCAATCCGCTGATCGTCTCCACCCAGGGCGAGTTGAAGTGCCTCGACGCCAAGGTGTCATTCGACTCCAATTCGCTCTATCGCCATCCGGATATCTTCGCGCTGCGCGACGAATCCGAAGAAGACGCCAAGGAAATCGAAGCGTCGAAATATGACCTGTCCTATATCACGCTGGACGGCACTATCGGTTGCATGGTCAACGGCGCCGGCCTGGCCATGGCGACCATGGACATCATCAAGCTCTATGGCATGGAGCCCGCGAACTTCCTCGACGTCGGCGGCGGCGCCACCAAGGAGAAGGTGACGGCGGCGTTCAAGATCATCACCGCCGATCCGGCCGTCAAAGGCATTCTGGTGAACATCTTCGGCGGCATCATGCGCTGCGATGTCATCGCGGAAGGCGTGATCGCGGCGGTCAAGGACGTCGGTTTGCAGGTTCCGCTGGTGGTCCGACTCGAAGGCACCAATGTCGACCTCGGCAAGAAAATCATCAGTGAATCGGGTCTCAACGTAATCTCGGCGGACGATCTCGACGATGCCGCGCAGAAAATCGTCAAGGCCGTCAAGGAGGCCGCATAAATGTCAATCCTGATCGACAACAATACCAAGATCATCACGCAGGGCTTTACCGGCAAGAACGGCACCTTCCACTCCGAACAGGCGCTCGCCTATTTCGGCACCAAGGTTGTCGGCGGCACCTCGCCGGGAAAGGGTGGCGCGACCCACATCGGTCTGCCGGTGTTCGACACGGTGACCGAGGCGCGCGACGCCACGGGCGCCAATGCTTCGGTGATCTACGTTCCGCCGCCGGGCGCGGCGGACGCGATCTGCGAAGCCATTGACGCGGAAATCCCCCTGATCGTCTGCATCACCGAAGGCATTCCGGTGGAAGACATGATCAAGGTGAAGCGCGCGCTGTCGGGATCCAAGTCGCGCCTGATCGGCCCGAACTGCCCCGGCGTGATGACCGCCGACGAGTGCAAGATCGGCATCATGCCCGGCAATATCTTCAAGAAGGGCAATGTCGGCATTGTCTCGCGCTCTGGCACGCTGACCTATGAAGCCGTGTTTCAGACCACCCAGGTCGGCCTCGGCCAGACCACGGCGGTCGGGATCGGCGGCGACCCGGTCAAGGGCACCGAATTCATCGACATGCTCGAATTGTTCCTCGCCGACGACAAGACCCATTCGATCATCATGATCGGCGAAATCGGCGGCTCGGCGGAAGAAGACGCCGCGCAATTCATCGCCGACGAAGCCAAGCGCGGCCGCAAGAAGCCGATGGTCGGCTTCATCGCCGGTCGCACGGCTCCTCCCGGTCGCCGCATGGGCCATGCCGGCGCCATCATTTCGGGCGGCAAGGGCGGCGCTGAAGACAAGATCGCAGCGATGGAGGCCGCGGGCATCCGCGTCTCGCCTTCGCCGGCGCGCCTCGGCTCGACCCTGGTCGACGTCCTGAAGGGCTGACAAATTCCGGCGCGGACGGTTTTTCGTCCGCGCCGCCACATTTCATTCGTTAAGACCGGCGCCGCAAAGACGCCGTTGGAAGAGACGCCGAAAAGACGTCGATAATAGGCGGAAAAGCCGCAAGAACCCGCGAGCGCCCTGACAAGCGGCGGCGGGGCGAGAGGAAAAAGCGATGGCGCGTCAAGACAGCAATGGAAGCAATGGCGGCGGCGGAGCGGGGCGTTCGCCGACGAATGCCGCTTTTGCGGATTCATCTTTCCTGTTTGGCGGCAACGCCGCCTATATCGAGCAACTCTACGCCGCCTATGAGGCGAATCCGGCCTCGGTCGATCCCGAATGGCGCGAATTCTTCGGCGGGATGAACGACGACGGCGGGGCCGTTCTCGCCAGCGCCAAGGGCGCCTCGTGGAAGCGTCCCAACTGGCCGATCGCCCAACACGGCGACCTCGTTTCCGCTCTCGACGGCCAATGGCCGATCAATGAGAAGGCTCTGGCCGACAAGATCAAAGGCAAGGCTGCCTCCACGCCTGGCCATGAGATTTCCCCCGCCGAGTTGCACCGCGCCACCCGGGATTCCGTGCGCGCGATCATGATGATCCGCGCCTATCGCATGCGCGGCCATCTGCACGCCAATCTCGATCCGCTCGGCCTCGATCCGCAGAAGGATCACGAGGAGCTGCATCCGGCGAGCTACGGCTTTACCGACGCCGATTACGACCACAAGATCTTCATCGATCATGTGCTCGGCATGGAAAACGCCACCCTGCGCGAAATGCTCGCCGTGCTGCGCCGCACCTATTGCGACACCATCGGCTGGGAGTTCATGCATATCTCCGATCCCGCCGAAAAGGCGTGGATTCAGGAGCGTATCGAAGGCCCGCACAAGGAAATCCACTTCACCAAGGAGGGCAAGCGCGCCATCCTGCAAAAACTGGTCGAGGCGGACGGCTTCGAAAAATTCCTGGATGTGCGCTACACCGGCACCAAGCGCTTCGGTCTCGACGGCGGCGAATCGATGATTCCCGCCCTGGAGCAGATCATCAAGCGCGGCGGCGCGCTCGGCGCGAAAGAGATCGTGCTGGGCATGGCTCATCGCGGACGCCTCAATGTCCTGTGCCAGGTCATGGCCAAGCCGCATCGCGCCCTGTTCAACGAATTCAAGGGCGGCTCCTTCCTGCCCGAGACGGTGGAAGGCTCCGGCGACGTGAAATATCACCTCGGCGCCTCCTCCGACCGCGAGTTCGACCACAACAAGGTCCATTTGTCGCTGACCGCCAACCCCTCGCATCTGGAAATCGTCGATCCGGTGGTGCTCGGCAAGGTTCGCGCCAAGCAGGACCAGATCACCGACCGGGCGCCCGAAGATCGGCGTTGCGTCATGCCGCTGCTGATCCACGGCGACGCGGCCTTCGCCGGTCAGGGCGTGATCGCCGAATGTTTCGGCCTGTCCGGCCTCAAGGGCCATCGCACGGGCGGCTCGGTCCATTTCATCATCAATAACCAGATCGGCTTCACCACCTATCCGCGTTATTCACGCTCCTCGCCCTATCCGTCCGACGTCGCCAAGACGGTCGAGGCGCCGATCCTCCACTGCAACGGCGACGATCCGGAGGCCGTGGTGTTCTGCGCCAAGGTGGCGACGGAATTCCGCCAAAAATTCCAGAAGCCGGTCGTCATCGACATGTGGTGCTACCGCCGGTTCGGCCATAACGAGGGCGACGAGCCGTCCTTCACCCAGCCCTTGATGTATAAGAAAATTCGCAGCCACAGGTCGACTCTCGACCTCTATTCGGAAAAGCTGATCGGCGAGGGCCTGTTCACCCAGGGCGAAGTCGACAAGCTGAAGGCCGATTGGCGCAGTCGTCTCGACGCCGAATATGAAGCCAGCCAGGCCTATAAGCCCAACAAGGCCGATTGGCTCGACGGCAGATGGTCGGGCCTCAAGTCCGCCCCCAGCGCCGAGGCGGAAGAAGCCCGGCGCGGCAAGACCGGCCTCGACATGGCGAAGCTTCAGGAATTTGGTGAAAAGCTCTGCACGGTCCCCCAAGGCTTCCACATCCACAAGACGATTCAACGCTTCATGGACAATCGCCGCAAGGCGATCGAAACGGGCGAGGGCATCGATTGGGCGACCGCCGAGGCTCTCGCCTTCGCTTCGCTGGTTGACGACGGCCATCGCGTGCGCCTGTCCGGCCAGGATTGCGAACGCGGCACCTTCTCGCAGCGCCACTCGGTGCTGACCGACCAGGAAGACGAAAGCCGCTATGTGCCGCTGAACCATATTCGTGACGGTCAGGGCCGCTACGAGGTCATCAATTCGATGCTCTCGGAAGAGGCTGTGCTCGGATTCGAATACGGCTATTCCCTGTCGGAGCCCAACGCCCTGACGCTTTGGGAAGGCCAGTTCGGCGATTTCGCCAATGGCGCGCAAGTATTGTTCGATCAGTTCATCTCGTCGGGCGAACGCAAATGGCTGCGCATGTCCGGCCTCGTCTGCCTGCTGCCGCATGGCTATGAAGGCCAGGGTCCGGAACATTCCTCCGCGCGCCTCGAACGCTTCCTGCAAATGTGCGCCGAAGACAATATGCAAGTGGCCAATTGCAGCAATCCGGCCAATTACTTCCATATCCTCCGCCGCCAGCTCAAGCGCGACATCCGCAAGCCCCTGATCCTGATGACGCCGAAATCGCTGCTGCGTCACAAGCGCGCGGTGTGCAAGCTGGAAGAACTGGCCGGCGACGGTCATTTCCGCCGCCTGCTGTCGGATCATGCCGAAACCGAGCCCGGCGAGGCGATCAAGCTGGTCAAGGACGAGAAGATCCGTCGCATCATCCTGTGCACCGGCAAGGTCTATTACGATCTCTACGAGGAACGCGAAAAGCGCGGCATCGACGACGTCTATCTGCTGCGCGTCGAACAGCTCTACCCGCTGCCGCTCAAGGCGCTGGTCGCCCGGCTGTCGCGCTTCAAGAAAGCCGACGTGGTCTGGTGCCAGGAAGAGCCGAAGAACATGGGCACGTGGACCTTCGTCGAGCCGTATCTCGAATGGGTCCTGGCGCAGGCCGGCGGCAAGAGCAAGCGCGCCCGTTACGTCGGACGTCCCGCCTCGGCGGCGACGGCGGCGGGCACGATGTCCCGCCATCTGGCCCAGCTCCAGGCCTTCATCGACGACGCTTTCGCAATTTGAACTGTCCCGCCTCGAACACCAGCCGTCCCGAGCGGGCGGCTGGCGCTTTCGCCTCTTCTCTCCTCTTGAGCCGCATCAGCGGCGGATGTGATCACCATGGCCACTGAAATCCTCGTTCCCACCCTCGGCGAATCCGTTTCTGAAGCGACCATCGGCCGCTGGTTCAAAAAGCCGGGCGACGCCATCAAGGCCGATGAGCCCTTGGTCGAGCTCGAAACCGACAAGGTAACGCTCGAAGTCAACGCGCCGGCCGCTGGCGTCTTGTCAGAAATCATCGCCAAGGATGGCGACACGGTTTCGCCCGGCGCCATCCTTGGCCGCATCGGCGAGGGTTCTGGCGCCGCCGCAGCGCCCGCCGCCGCTGCTCCTGCAGCCGCTGCTGCCCCGGTTGCCGCTGCCGCTCCTCCTCTTGCGACCGTCGGCGCGGGCGCGCCGCCTTCGCCCGCCGCCGCCAAGAACGCCGCCGATCGCGGCATCAACGTCAGCGACGTCGCTGGTTCTGGCAAACGCGGCCAGGTGCTCAAGGGCGACGTGCTAGGCTATGCCGCCGCTCCCGCCGCCGCGCAAGCAGCGTCTTCTGCGCCGGTCGCCGTCCGCGCGCCGTCCGCCCCCGACGACGCTTCGCGCGAAGAACGCGTGAAAATGACCAAGCTGCGCCAGACCATCGCGCGCCGCCTCAAGGATGCGCAGAACACCGCCGCCATGCTCACGACCTTCAACGAGGTTGACATGGCGCCCCTGATGGCCCTGCGCAGCCAGTACAAGGACCTGTTCGAGAAGAAGCATGGCGTGAAGCTCGGCTTCATGGGCTTCTTCGTGAAGGCCTGTTGCCATGCGCTGAAGGAAGTCCCGGCGGTCAATGCCGAAATTGACGGGACCGATCTCGTCTATAAGAATTTCGCCCACATCGCTGTCGCCGTCGGCACCGACAAGGGTCTGGTCGTGCCGGTCGTGCGCGACGCCGACCAGTTGTCCATCGCCGGGGTCGAAAAGGCCATCGGCAACCTTGGCAAGCGCGCTCGCGACGGCCAGCTCAAGATCGAGGAAATGCAGGGCGGCACCTTCACCATTTCGAATGGCGGCGTCTATGGCTCGTTGATGTCCACGCCTATCCTCAACGCGCCGCAGTCGGGCATTCTCGGCATGCACAAGATCCAGGAACGCCCTGTGGTGATTGCCGGCAAAATCGAAATCCGCCCTATGATGTATCTGGCCCTGTCCTACGATCACCGCGTCGTTGACGGCAAGGAGGCCGTGACCTTCCTCGTCCGCGTCAAGGAAGCGCTGGAAGACCCGGCGCGCCTCGTGCTCGACCTTTGATCTGAACCCGCTCCATGCCCGGCCGCGCCGGGCATGGTTTCTTTATTCGCGGAGAGTTTTATGTCTTACGATCTCGTTGTCATCGGAACCGGTCCCGGCGGCTATGTCTGCGCCATTCGCGCCGCCCAGCTCGGCCTGAAAACCGCTGTGGTGGAAAAGCGCAAGACGCATGGCGGCACCTGCCTCAATATCGGCTGCATTCCCTCCAAGGCCCTGCTGCACGCCTCGGAAGTGTTCGAGGAGGTCAATCACGGCCTCGACGGTCTAGGCGTATTGGTCGGCAAGCCCAAGCTCGACCTTGCCGGCATGATGAAGCACAAGGACGACACGGTCGGCGCCAATGTGCAGGGCGTGGGTTTCCTGCTGAAAAAGAACAAGGTCGACGCGTTTTTCGGGGCCGGTGCGATTCCCGCCGCCGGCAAGGTCGAAGTGACTGCCGAGGACGGATCGAAACAGATCCTCGAAACCAAGGCCATTGTCATCGCCACCGGCTCAGACGTGACGCCATTGCCCGGCGTGACCATTGACGAGAAAATCGTCGTCTCCTCGACCGGCGCCCTGGTGCTCGGAAAAGTTCCGTCCAAGCTGATTGTGGTCGGCGCGGGCGTGATCGGCCTCGAACTCGGCTCGGTCTGGCGCCGTCTCGGCGCGGAAGTGACCGTCGTTGAATATCTCGACCGCATCCTGCCCGGCATGGACACCGAGACGGTCAAGGCCTTCCACCGTCTGCTGGAAAAGCAGGGCGTGAAGTTTCAGCTCAGCTCGAAGGTGACGAAGGTCGAAACGAGCAAGGCGGGCGCCAAGGTCACCGTCGAACCGGCGGCGGGCGGCGCGCCCCAAATGCTCGAAGCCGATATCGTGCTGGTCGCCATCGGCCGGCGCCCCTTCACCGAAGGCCTCGGCCTTGAGGCCTTGGGCGTGGCGATGGATCGCGGCCAAGTGGTCATCGACAACCATTTCGCCACCAATGTGCCAGGCGTTTACGCCATCGGCGATGTGGTGCGCGGCCCCATGCTGGCGCATAAGGCCGAGGACGAAGGCGTCGCCGTGGCCGAAATCCTCGCGGGCCAGCATGGCCACGTGAATTACGAAGTCATCCCCGGCGTCGTTTACACCTATCCGGAAATCGCCTCGGTCGGCGCGACCGAGGACGATCTCAAGGTCAAGGGAATCGCTTACAAGAGCGGCAAATTCCCCTTTACCGCCAACGGCCGCGCCCGCGCCATGCGCCACACCGACGGCTTCGTGAAGGTTCTGGCGGACGCCACGACCGACCGAGTGCTGGGCGTGCACATCCTCGGCTTCGGCGCCGGCGAAATGATCGCCGAAGCGGCGGTGCTGATGGAGTTCGGCGGCTCATCGGAAGACCTCGCCCGCACCTGCCACGCTCATCCGACCATGTCGGAAGCGGTGAAGGAAGCGGCAATGGCCGTTGAGAAGCGCGCCATCCATAGCTGAAGACCTGCGCCGCGAAGACCTGCGCCGGCAGGAACAACATCAAGCCGAAAAACCCGGAAAATTCCGGGTTTTTCTTTTTTGCCGCCGCCGGTGAGCCGCCAAACTTGCCGGACGACGACGCGGAAGCCTATCCTTTCCCCAAATCGATTCGCGAGAGGCGCCATGAGTTTGCGGGCCGCCGCCCCAACCGACCAGCCATCGCCGAAGAACCGACTGGCCGGGCGCTTCATGCTTAGCCTCCGAGCGCTCCTGCGGTCGAGCGAGTTGGCTCTCGTTGCCGCCGCGTCTGTGGTCGGCCTGGTCGCCGCGCTCTGCGTCACCGCCATGACCCAGTGCGCCATCGCCCTGCATGTATTGATTTTCAATCTGCCCTTCGACGTGCGGCTGAGTGCGGTAGACCGTGTCTCCCCCTGGGCCGCCTTCGGCGCCCTGTCACTCGGAGGCCTCAGTCTCGGCCTGATGGAGCTTTGGCGGCTCAAGCATAAAATTCCTGTGCCGGTCGATCCCATCGAAGCCAACGCCCTGCGCGGCGGTCGCATGTCATTGCGCGACAGTTTTGTCGTCGGAACGCAGACGTTGATCTCCAATTCCGTCGGCGCGTCGGTCGGCCTGGAGGCAGGCTATGCGCAGGTCGGCTCGAGTCTTGGTTCATTTCTGGGTCAGAAATTACGCCTGCGTCGCAGCGACCTGCGGCTTCTAGTCGCAGCCGGCGCGGCGGGGGCGATCGGCGGCTCTTTCGGCGCGCCGCTGACCGGCGCTTTTTATGCTTTTGAAATTATTCTCGGCGCCTATTCCATTGTCGGCGCCGGCCCAATCTTTGCCGCCTCGATTGTCGGCGTTCTCACAACTCACTTCATTTTAGGCGCGCCTTATCAAATATCGACCCCGCTGAGCCAGCCGCTGACCCTTGCCGACTATCCCCTTCTGTTCGGTCTCGCCGCCTGTTCCGCCGCCTTTGGCATTTTCGCCATGCGGGCGGCCGGGCTTTCCGAAAAGGCGCTGCAAGCGACCCATCTTCCCGTTTGGGCGCGGCCGGTTCTCGGCGGGCTCTTGATGGCCGCCCTGGCGATAGTCACACCGCAGGTCCTCGGCGCCGGGCGGGGCGCTCTCGCGCTCAACATCGCCACAGCTTTTTCTCTCTCCGCGCTGGCGGCTGTTCTCGTTCTCAAAATGATGGCTTGCCTGATCTCGCTCGCCGCTGGTTTTCGCGGCGGCCTGTTTTTCGCCTCGCTTCTCATGGGCGCCCTTCTGGGCAAGATCTACGCTGTCATTGTCGCCGCGCTCCTCCCCGTCCTCGTGCCTGATCCAACCATCTGCATCCTGGTGGGGATGGCCACGATGGGCGTCGTGATCGTCGGCGGCCCGCTGACCATGTCTTTCCTGGTTCTCGAAAACACCGCCGATTTTTCCGTGACCGCTGGCGTCCTCGCTGCCTCCATCGCCGCCAGCCTGATCGCGCGCTCCACTTTCGGCTATTCCTTCTCGACTTGGCGCTTGCATCTGCGGGGCGAGAATATTCGCAGCGCCAACGACATAGGCTGGATCGACGATCTGACCGTGGGGAGGCTGATGCAACCGGATCCACGGAAAATCGACGCCGAAGCCAGTCTGGCCAATTTATGCGCCCTCTATTCGCTCGGATCCGCGCGCGAAATTGTCGTTACCGATTCCGATGGGCGGTACAAAGGTCTGGTCAATCTCGCCGAGGCCCATGTTCACGCCCAAAACGGCGGCGGAAAGGCGCAAGATCTCGCCCGGTTGGCCGATGTTTCATTAACCCCCGGAATGAATGCCAAGACGGCGATGGCGCTTTTCGACCGGTCTCAATCCGACCAACTCGCGGTGGTCGACCCTTTGACGGCGGCGCCGATCGGCATGCTCACCGAAGCCTATGTCGCCCGCCGTTATGCGGAAAAAGCCGACGCCGCCGCGCGCGGCGCGCTGGGTATGTAGTGTCGCCTCAGGCGCGGGGATGAGCGGCGCTATAAGCCTCCAACAGCCGCGCCTTGTCGATCGCGGTATAGATTTGTGTGGTGGACAGGCTGGCGTGACCGAGCAATTCCTGGATCGACCGCAGATCGCCGCCCCGCCCCAGCAGATGGCTGGCGAAGGAATGGCGCAGGGCGTGCGGGGTGGCTGAATCGGGCAGTCCCAGGGCGCCGCGAAGCCGTTCGACGGTCAGTTGGATGATCCGCGGCGACAACGGGCCGCCCCGCGCCCCGACGAACAACGGCCCATCTCCCGCCAGTGCAAAGGGGCAAAGTTCGAGATAGGTTTCGACCCCCTTGCGGAGCGGGATGATGACCGGCACGGCGCGCGTCTTGCCGCCCTTGCCCAGAATCGTCAGCGAATCGATCAGCCCGACCGGCGCCTCGGCGCGTCGGATCGACAAGGCCTCGGAAATTCGCAAGCCGGCGCCATAGAGCAAGGCGAGAACGGCGGCGTCACGGGCGGCGATCCAGGGCGGTCGCGTCTCGCCGTCCCCCGATTCGCCGGACGCCAATCCGCGCGCCTTGGCGGCAGTCAGCGCCTTGGGTAGGATGCGTGGGCTTTTCGGTGTGCGCACCTTGTCGAAAACGTCGATTCGCGCCAACCCCTCGCGGCCAAGATAACGCGCGAAGGAGCGAAGACCCGCCAATTGCCGCAGGAGCGACCGGGAGCCCACGCTCTCCTCGCGCCGCCGGGCCATAAAGGCGCGCAAATCGCCCAGCTTGAGGCCGCTCAATGCCTCCATGCTGAGCTGCGCGCCGAAGCGCGCGACCAGAAAGCTGATAAATTGACGGAGGTCGCGCGCATAGGCGTCGAGCGTGCATGGCGAGACCCGGCGCTCTCCCGATAGATGCCGAAGCCAAAGAGCGGCCGCCCGCGCCAGTTCTGCGTCAGCGCCCGGAAAGGCAAGGGAGCCGGATTTTGCGCTTTTCTCGCTCATGCCGAGAGCCTATCCCGCGACGGTCAACATTTTGTTTCGGCGCCGATTGGTAAATGGCGATGCCGTTTTATCTGTTCGTCACATCCCGGGTTGCCTGAGCGCGGAATTCGTCGAAATGACGAGCAATCTGATGCTCGGACTGGGCGACGCCGGCGGCGACGAAATCCGCGTGGATTTGGGCCTGCAAGCCGGACTTGAGATCAGAGGCGACGTCCTTGACAACCAACGCCATGGCATAGTCATCCGCAGCAACGCCGGTCTTGCCGAGTTTTTCGGCCGCCCAAAGCCCGAGCATTTTTTTGGCGCGAGCGAGGACCTTGAACAGGATTTCCTCGTCATGCGCGAATTTGCCTTCGAAACTTTTTTCGCGCTTGTCGAACGTGGACATTTTCGTTCCTTTCCCGTCTTGGGCTTTTCTTCCTTGTTTATATATAATCTCGACGCCCCTCTGCCTAGCTTTACCGCGATACGAGACCAGCGCCGGGAATGAGCCTTTCGATCTATGGCGGCCTGTTTCGGCCTGATCCGTTGAAACAGGTTGTGCAAAGGCGCGTAACGGGTTAGGAACCGTGGGAAACGCGGCCCGAAGGTTACGATTCCGAGCGACGTACGCCCTCCGATAGCGATCGTCGCCAATTGCGATCGGTCAGGGCGCATCAAGTCGCAGGAGGCCCGGAGGAGCCGCGCCATCCATGGATTTTCTCAAAGATCGGTTGATTCCCATGAACCGCCGCCGTCGCATATACGAAGGCAAGGCCAAGGTGCTCTATGAGGGCCCGGAGCCTGGCACTTTGATTCAGCATTTCAAGGACGACGCCACCGCCTTCAACGCCAAGAAGCACGAGGTGATTGACGGCAAGGGCGTCCTCAACAACCGGATTTCGGAATATATCTTCCAGAATCTGAACGATATCGGCGTGCCGACCCACTTCATCCGCCGTCTCAACATGCGCGAGCAATTGATCCGCGAAGTCGAGATCGTTCCGCTTGAAGTTGTGGTGCGCAATGTCGCCGCCGGCTCCCTTTCGACGCGCCTCGGCATCGAGGAAGGCTCGCAACTGCCGCGTTCGATCATCGAATTTTATTACAAGAACGATGCGCTCAACGACCCGATGGTTTCGGAAGAGCATATCACCGCCTTCGGCTGGGCGACGCCGCAGGAAATCGACGACATCATGGCGCTGGCCATCCGCGTCAATGATTTCCTCACCGGCCTGTTCCTTGGCGTCGGCATTCGTCTGGTCGATTTCAAGATGGAATGCGGCCGGCTTTGGGAAGGCGACATGATGCGCATTGTCGTCGCCGACGAGATTTCGCCGGACTCATGCCGATTGTGGGACATCAAGTCCAACGATAAGCTGGACAAGGACCGTTTCCGTCGCGATATGGGCGGCTTGGTAGAGGCTTATGCCGAAGTTGCGCGCCGACTTGGCATCATGCAGGAAAACGAGAAGCCGCATACCGGCGGTCCCAAGCTGGTCCAGTGAGCAGCGCTCGCGTTTTTTCGCGAGCGCTCCCATCATTCAGAGGAAATTTTCGCGCATGAAAGCCCGCGTTACCGTCACCCTGAAATCCGGTGTGCTCGATCCGCAGGGCAAGGCGATCGAAGGCGCTTTGCATTCGCTCGGCGTCGACGGAATCACCTCCGTGAGGCAAGGCAAGGTGTTCGACATCGAAATCGATGGCTCGGATGCCGAAGCGGCCAAGGCTGCGCTCGCCGCCGCCAGCGAAAAATTGCTCGCCAATATGGTGGTCGAAAACTATCGCGTCGAAATCCTGTGACCCGGCCAAACCGAACCTCCCTCTAACGAGAGCGCCATGAAAGCGGCCATCGTGCTTTTTCCCGGCTCCAATCGCGAGGGCGACGCCGCGCGCGCCCTGCGTCAGGCTGGCGCCGAAACCAATATCGTCTGGCACGCCGAACATGATTTGCCGGCGGGCACCGATCTCGTCGTGTTGCCCGGCGGTTTCAGCTATGGCGATTATCTGCGTTGCGGAGCGATAGCCGGGCGCGCCCATGTCATGGACGCCGTGCGGCGCCATGCCGCGCGCGGCGGGTTTGTGCTTGGCATATGCAATGGATTCCAGATTCTCTGCGAGAGCGGGCTTCTGCCGGGCGTCCTTATGCGTAACCGCGATCTGCGCTTCCTCTGCAAGCGGCAGCATTTGCGGGTTGAGCGCAACGACACCGCGTTCACCCGCGCTTACGCCCTTCATCAAGCGATCGATGTCGCCATCGCCCATGGCGAGGGCAATTACGAAGCGCATGAAGAGACGATCCGCCAACTTGAGGGCGAAGGCCGCGTCGCTTTCCGCTATTGCGACCCCAATGGACTCGTCGGCGACGCCGCCAATCCGAACGGCTCGACCAATCATATCGCCGGGATTTACTCCGAGAAATTCAACGTGCTCGGCATGATGCCCCATCCCGAGAATTTGATCGATCCGCTGGTTGGCGGCATTGACGGCCGCGGCTTGTTCGAAAGCCTGATTCGGGCCGCCTGACGGCGCCGCCGGCGTTTGACATGCAAACAATAAAGACAAAGCCCTCGGTTGTGAGCCGGGTGTTGTTTTTGCGTCTGCAAAATAGCTCAAGCCAAGAAAAAGCCCGGCCTTTCGACCGGGCTTTCTGCTATCTTGCCTGACAGCAAACAGATCAGTACTTGGCGACAACCGCCGGAAGCAGATCGGCGCCGCCGAAGCGATAGCCAAGACCGGCGCTGAGCAGCCAGGGGTTGACGTTGAGGCTGACGGTGTTCGGGCCGAACGGGGTGTTGGCGTCGGTGTGCAGGAAGATATACTTGGCGTCGATGTTCAGCGCCCAGTGCTTGGTCAGGTAATAGTCCATACCCGCCTGCAGGGCGAGGCCAGCAGCCGGGTGAATGTTGACTGCGTCGCCCGCATTCAGAGAACGGGTGAGCGGCGAGGTGGTTTCGAGGAACCAGGTGTAATTGGCGCCGACGCCCAGGTAGGGGTCGAACTGGCCCAACGCGAAATGGTACTGCAGAGTGGCCGTCGGGGGCAGCAACGTGGTGTTGGCGATGCCATAGATTTGACCGTTCGGCGTCAGCGATCCGGACAGGGTATGGTGCACCATGCCAGCGATCACTTCGACGGCGATGTGCTTGGTGAAGAAGTAGGTGAAATCGACTTCCGGCACGACATTGTCGGTCAGCTTGGAATTGTAGATCGGGCTGCCGCCGATCGTGGAGCCGCTGCCGTTCGGCAAAACGCCGAGCGCGCGGACGCGGACCAGGAAGGGGTCGAACGAATCATCGATCGGCGCCAGAACCGGGGCGGCCTTGGTCGAGGGCAGGTCGGCGGCGAAAGCAGGAAGAGCGGCGGAGCCGAGCAGCGCGACGGCAAAGGCGCCGCAAATGATGTTTTTCATGATTGCAATTCCAATATCTGGGCTTCGAGGCGCCTCGGAGCGCCATACTTGCGCCCTAGGCCTGCAGCGAAGGTTGCGCTATGTGATGTAACGAGGAATTGATCAGGATCAAGCAAAACGGGCTTGTGAATTCCTTTTGGCCTGTACGTTGCCAAAACATCACACTCGCACCCGACGCTATTCGTTGGGCGCGGCGCTCGCGATTCTTGCCAATTTTGACGCGACGTTTTAATCGAAACGCCTATGCGCCTTTTCCCGACGCGCTTTACACAAGGCCGGATAGCTTGACCGCTCAGACGCTCCCCAAAGAACCGGCGATCACGCCGGACCTCGTCGCCCAGCATGGCCTCAAGCCCGAAGAATACCAGCGTCTTCTCGGATTGATCGGGCGAGAGCCGAGTTTTACCGAACTCGGCATTTTTTCGGCGATGTGGAACGAGCATTGTTCCTACAAGTCGTCGCGGCTGCATCTGAAGAAATTGCCGACCAAAGCGCCCTGGGTCATCCAGGGTCCCGGCGAGAACGCCGGAATTATCGACATTGGCGACGGGCAGGCCTGCGTCTTCAAGATGGAAAGCCATAACCACCCGTCCTACATCGAACCTTACCAGGGCGCGACCACGGGCGTGGGCGGCATTTTGCGCGACGTCTTCACCATGGGCGCGCGGCCGATCGCCTGCCTTAACCTCCTGCGCTTCGGTTCGGTCGATCATCCCCGCACACGCCATCTCGTCGCGGGCGTCGTCGCCGGCATTGGCGGCTATGGCAATAGTTTTGGCGTGCCGACGGTTGGCGGTTCGACGGCCTTCCATGCGAGCTATGACGGCAATATTCTCGTCAACGCCATGGCCGTTGGCCTTTGTCGCACGGATGAGATTTTTTACGCCGCGGCCACTGGCGTCGGGCGGCCGATCGTCTACCTCGGTTCGAAAACCGGGCGTGACGGCATTCACGGCGCCACCATGGCCTCGGCGGAATTCGATGCGGACAGCGACGAAAAGCGCCCCACGGTGCAGGTCGGGGACCCCTTTTCTGAAAAGCTTCTGCTGGAAGCCTGTCTTGAAATCATGGCGGCGGGCTGTGTCGTCGCCATTCAGGACATGGGCGCCGCGGGATTGACCTCCTCAGCCGTCGAAATGGGCGCCAAGGGCAATCTCGGCATCGAACTCGATCTCGACAAGGTGCCTTGCCGCGAACAAGGCATGACCGCCTATGAAATGCTGCTATCGGAGAGCCAGGAGCGCATGCTCATGGTGCTCGACCCCGCAAAGGAAGCAGAAGCCGAGGCGATCTTCTGCAAGTGGGGGCTGGATTTCGCGGTGATTGGCAAGACCACCGACACGCTCCGTTTTGTCGTCAAGCATGGCGGAGAAGTTAAGGTCGACCTGCCGATCAAGGAGTTGGGCGACGAGGCCCCGCTTTACGACCGGCCACACATCCCGACTCCCAAGCCGGGAAAGCTTGACCCAGCGACGCTCGACGCTCCCTTCTCTATCGACGCGGCGCTGAAAAAGCTGGTCGGTTGCCCGGACCTCGCCTCGAAGCGCTGGGTTTGGGAGCAATATGACCACCTCATTCTAGGCAACAGCATTCAGGGTCCGGGCGGCGACGCCGCTGTGATTCGCATCGACGACGGCCCGAAGGGCTTGGCCCTGACCGCCGACGTAAGCCCACGCTATTGCTTCGCCGACCCCGTCGAAGGCGGCAAACAGGCGGTGGCGGAAGCCTGGCGCAATATTACCGCTGTCGGTGGCAAGCC
>Ga0302320_10005449_pt1 | contig 28535 bp, 22 predicted proteins | sample Bog_T0_3_FD_202130 | JGI IMG/M metagenome (GOLD analysis project Ga0302320, IMG submission 202130) | Peat permafrost microbial communities from Stordalen Mire near Abisko, Sweden - Bog_T0_3 | ecosystem: Environmental > Terrestrial > Soil > Wetlands > Peat | place: Sweden: Abisko, Stordalen Mire...
AACCTCGACGGCCGAGCTTGCGCAGCTCAGTTGGCGACTGGGGCTGGCCTACGCCGAAGCTGTAAGCGCGACGATTGACCTCCACAATGTGAAGCTTGACCTGATTGGCTGCCACGGGCAGACGCTCTATCATCAACCGCACGCAGCGATGTATGCCGGCCGGCGGTTTGCCTGCACCTGGCAGGCGGCCGAAGCAGCCGTGATTGCGGCAACGCTGGGCATTCCGGTCATTTCAAACTTCCGCCCCGCCGATATGCTGGCCGGGGGCCAGGGCGCCCCGTTGGTGCCGCTGCTTGACTACGTGCTCTTTGCCGATGCCAAGCGCGGGCGCGTGCTGCAAAACATCGGCGGCATCGCCAACCTGACAGCGATTCCCGCCGGAACTGCGGCGGATCAAGTGATCGCCTTTGATACCGGCCCTGGCAACATGGTGATGGATGCGCTGGCTCAGGAGCTCTTCGGCAAGGCCTACGACCTCAATGGAGCACTGGCTGCCGATGGCACTGTCATTGCGCCAGTGCTGGCGCGTGCGTTGCGCAATCCCTACTTTCGGCTTAAACCTCCACGCACGGCCGGGCGTGAACAGTTTGGGCGCGAGTACGCCGCGCAGTTCCTGGCTGCTTACAAGCGGCACAGCAGCAGGCCGCAAGACGCTTTGGCAACAGCAACCGCCCTCACCGCCGAGACCATTGCGAGGAGCTACAAGCGGTTCTGCCATCCGAAGATGAAGGGCGGGGTGGACTACATCGTCTCCGGCGGCGGAGCGCGCAACCATACGCTCATGGCCATGCTGGCGCAAAGACTGGCGCCGCTTGGTTGCGACCTGGCCGCGAGCGCGAAGTTCGGCTTGCCGGTCGAGGCAAAAGAGGCAGCGGCCTTTGCGCTGCTGGCTTGGCAGACTTGGCATCATTTGCCCGGCAATGTGCCTTCGGCGACGGGCGCGGCGCGGCCCGCGATCCTTGGCCAGGTGACGTATGCGTAGAGCCCTTGCGCTGCTCGCAACTCTCGCATTGGCCGGCTGTCATGGTGCGCAAAGGGATCCGGGTACAGTTGTCTTTCTCATCGAGAGCAGCCCTGCGAACCTCGATCCGCGCATTGGCACAGACGCCCAATCGCAGCGGATCGACGGCCTCCTCTTCGACGGCTTGGTGGCTCACGATGCCAGCTTTCAATTTACCCCAGCCCTAGCCGAGCGCTGGGAGCAGCCAAATCCGCTGACGATTGTCTTTCATCTGCGCAGCGGGGTGCGGTTCCACGACGGCCGGGTGCTGACGGCGCGCGACGTGGTTTGGACAATCGAATCCATGATCGCCCCTGAGCGCGCCGGCGCAGTCATCTCGCCTAGAGCAGCGTCGTTTGCGGCAGTACAAAGCATCGAAGCTCCCGACGAGCGGACGGTAGTTTTTCATTTGAAGCACGCCGACAATTTTCTGATGACCAATCTTTCCACGGGCGCTATCGGCATTGTTCCCGAGGGCAGCGGGCGGGACTTTTGGCAGCATCCGGTGGGCACGGGGCCGTTCAAATTTGTGAGCCAGCAGATCGACCAGGATGTGATAGTGGAGCGCAATCCGATGAGCTGGTCTGTCATGCCGAAGCTCGATCGAGTGCGCTTCGCCGTTGTGCCCGACACCATTACAGAATCGCTTGAGCTCGAGAAGGGTTCGGGCGACGTGGCCGTCAATTCGCTGCCCATGGATTCTTTGCCTGTGCTTGCCGCGCGCCCCAATCTTCAGATTGAAGAGACGGGCGGCACTGAGATTCAGTACCTGGGCTTCAACCTGCGCGATCCTCTGCTGAAAGATGCTCGTGTCCGCCAGGCCATTGCCTGCGCGATCGACCGCGGCCTGATTATCAAAACGCTGCTCGACGGCCATGCGCAGCCCGCCTCCAGCCTGCTGCCAGCCAATCATTGGGCCTGGACCGGCGATTTAGCGCAGTACGGCTACGATCCGGCGCGGGCGGCCAAGCTGCTGGATGAGGCCGGGTACCGGCCCGGTGCGGATGGAGTGCGCATCCGTTTGGTCATGAAGACCAGCAACGACGAGGGAGCCCGCCTCTTGGCCGCGGTGCTGCAACAGCAACTGGCCGCCGTAGGGATTGCGATGGATATTCGCAGCTACGAGTTTGCCACCTTCTACTCCGATGTGACACGCGGAGCATTTCAGATGTATTCACTGCGCTGGGTAGGCATTGAGCAGCCGGATATCTTCAGCTTCGCCTTCTCAACAGCCAGCTTCTCTCCGAAGGGCGTGAACCGCAGCCACTACTCGAACCCGCGGCTCGACGCCCTGCTCAGCGATGCGTCTGAGGGTCAGGACACCGCCCGGCGTCGCGGCGAATATGTTGAGGCGCAACAGATTCTGGCTCGCGATCTGCCAGCCATCAATCTCTGGCACCGGGATACGGTTGTGGTGCATAACCGGCGGCTGACACATGTGGCGCCTTCGCCCTCGGGCAGGTACACGTTTCTAGAGACGGCGGAACTCGCGCGCTGAAGCGCTCGGGCCTTCCCGCCATCTAGATTATTAGTATTCCAAACAGCCCGCATCGGGTTTGGGCTTCAGACCATAAGAGAAAATGGGTGCCATGCGCCGCATTGTCCGGCCCTCCCTAAGTCGCAGGCACTGATAGCCTTATCCGAAAACTTCACTAAATCGGCCACAATCCTTCAGACTGTGGAATGGTTCTTCAACCTTTTGGCGAACTGGTTCGTCTACAAAAATGGCATTCACTTTATCGCCCCGGACGCCAACAGGATTTGGTCCGTAGAGAAACTGCTTATGAGGAGCAAGATGAAGATTTGGGTTTCCGCTTCGATCGCGCACAGGTTGCTGTCAATCGCTCTGTTGGTTGCAGCGCCGTTGGTCGCGCCTTCGGCTTTCACTCAGGGGGCTGCGACGCCGGCGCCTTCAAAGTTTGTAGGGACCATCACCGACATCGGCGGTAATACGCTCACGGTGAAGACCGACGGAGACGGGGATCGCAAGGTAGAGGTTCCGGCCACGGCGGTACTCAAGCGAATCGCCCCCGGCCAGAAGGATCTGAGCACAGCAGACGCAATTCAGTTCACCGATCTTGCTGTTGGAGATCGCGTGTTGGTGAAGCTGGACCCGGGCTCTCCCGCGAGTACGCCGCAGGCGTTGCAAATTGTCGCCGTCAAGCAAGCCGACGTGGCTCTGAAGCAGCAAAAGGACCGTGAGGACTGGCAGCGGCAAGGCGTGGGCGGCCTGGTAAAGAGCGTTGACAGCGCGGCTGGCGTCATTGTGTTGACCTCGGGCTCGGGAGCCACGGCCAAGACAATTACAGTTCGCACCACCAAGGCAACCATGCTGAAGAGGTACGCCCCGGCATCCGTCCGATACGATGCCGCGCTCCCGGCGCCGATAGATGCCATTCACGCAGGCGACCAGTTACGGGCGCGCGGTGCAAAGAACGCGGACGGTACTGAGATTGCCGCGGAAGAAGTCATTTCAGGCACTTTCCGCAATATCTCAGGAGCCATCTCGTCAGTAGATGCGGCCAGTTCGACGCTGGCTATCAAGGATCTCGCGACTAAGAAACAGGTCACGATTCACATTACAAGCGATGCTCAGATGCGGCGACTGCCGGATATGATGGCGCGGATGTTGGCAATACGGCTGCAAGGGGCCGTAGGCGCACAGAGCGGAAACGCTCAGCCCGCGACCGGTTCAGGTCAGCGCAGCGGCTCAGGACAAGGGGGCGGAGGCGGAGGCGATCCGCAGCAGATGCTCAACCGCGCGCCAGCCATTCAATTAGCTGACCTGAAGAAGGGCGACGCCATCATGGTGGTTTCAACGGATGGCGCAACCGAAGTCACCGCAATCACACTGCTGGCAGGCGTTGAGCCGCTGCTTGAGGCTCCCGCTGCCAGCCAAAGCCTTCTCAACAACTGGAGCATGAACTCCGGCTCGGGCGCGGCAGACGCGGCAGCCCAGTAAGCACTCTCAAGCTCTTATTTGAAACAAACGAGGGACTCGTGTATTCAAAAATGCGTAGCTTTCATGGTTTTTTGATTGTTTTGGCGCTTGGCTTTTCCGCAGTGCTGACAGCACAGGGGCAAGCTCCCCCGCCGCCGGCCACGACGCAAGCGCCAGCGGTGCAAACGCCGACCCCGGCGGCAGAGACTCCCGCGCCAGCTGCCAGCCCTGCGGCAGCTTCGTCTTCTGCACCGGTTGCGCCAGTCACCACAGCCACGTTGCGCGGTCACATCGCCGACCCTACAGGCGCGCTGATTCCTGGGGCCACCGTTACCATCACCACCTCTGCGGGAACCGCCGTGACCACCACGGCCGCGGACTCGGCGGGCGCATATCACGTGAATGGCCTGCCGCCCGGCGGCTATATCGTGAAAGCGTCGTTTACGGGTTTTGCGCCCTTTCAGTCTCCCACCATTCCGCTGACGGCGGGCCAGATCAAGCGTGTAGACATTGCCATGGCCATGGAAGTCGAGCAACAGAGCGTACAGGTTACTGACGAGTCGCCAACTGTCAACGTTGAAGCAAGCGGAAACGCCAACGCCCTCGTACTCAAGGACAAAGACCTCGAGGCGCTTTCCGACGATCCCGATGAGCTGTCGAGCGAACTCACGGCTCTGGCTGGGCCCTCGGCGGGACCGAACGGCGGGCAGATCTATATTGACGGCTTCAGCGGTGGGCAGCTCCCTCCCAAGTCGGCTATTCGTGAGATTCGCATCAATCAAAATCCCTTTTCCGCGGAATTCGATCGCCTTGGATACGGGCGCATCGAGATTCTTACCAAGCCCGGAACCGACAAGCTGCATGGACAAGCCTTCATTCAAGGCAACGACAAGCCTTTCAATACTGGCAACCCGTTCACATCGACGGTTCCCGCATATTACAGTTACCAGTTCAACGGCACCGTCAGCGGCGCCATCTCTAAGACTGCTTCGTTCTTCCTGAGCGGCGAGCGGCGCGACCAGCAGAGTGTGAATACTTGGCAGATTCCAGATGCTGTTTTGCTGAACAGCTCCGGGACATACGTCGATAACCCCGACTACGGCGTCAGCCTCTTGAGTCCGCACGTCCGCAACAACGTTTCGGCACGCATCGATTGGCAGTTGGGCACGAAGAACACATTTACCGTGCGATATGGATTCTGGTCGGAGGACGAGCACGGCAATCTCAACACGGGTTCGCTGGCCACCGCCTCGACGCACGAGTCGAACTCGGACCACACAGTCCAGATGAGTAACGCAACCATCATCAACGATCACCTGGTCACTGAAAACCGCTTCCAATACGAGCGGCACAACGAGAACCATTACCCCGACTCGACAGCGCGCACGATCAGCGTCACAGGCGACTTTACCGGTGGCGGCTATCCAGGACAGGAGAGCCAGGACCACACCACGCAGCTTGAGTTCCAGAACCTGACAACGTTGAGCCATGGGGCGCACGCCATTAAATTTGGAACCCGGATGCGCGATTCGCGGGATGCGAACCTGACCAATGCGAACTTCAAAGGGTCATTCACCTTCGACAACTACCAGAAGTATCTGGCAATGGCCAACGCATTGGCGACGAGTCCGAACGCGCCGATTCCGAGCACTACAACATTCAACGACCAGTGGAATCTGGGAAATGGCCCGGCTTCCGCAAGCTACACGACCGGGGGCGAATCGGCGATCGGCAATATGTTCGACATTGCTTTGTTCGCTCAGGACGACTGGAAGTTCAACTCGCGGCTGACTCTCTCCGGCGGTGTCCGCTGGGAGGCGCAGAACCACGTCTCGGATCACGACGACTGGGGACCGCGCGCCTCGTTCGCTTACGCCCTGGATGGAAAGAACGGCAAGAAGACCAAGACAGTGGTGCGCGGCGGATATGGGTTCTTCTTCGACCGCCTCGGTTCCAGCAACCTCCTGACCATCAACAGAGCAAATATCCAAAGTCAAGTCGTCCTCAACGATCCACAATGCGCTTCCACAACACCTTCAACAACACCCGGTGGAACCTTGATCACTTCGCTGGACAATATCGACCTGGCAACTTGCACAAGCACTGGCAGCGCCACGAGCAGCGCGTCAACGCCCGTTAAATACGAGGTCGCCCCCCGCTTTCATGCTCCAACCACTGAGCAGCTCGGCGCCAGCCTGGAGCGGCAACTGTCTGCCGGCACAAGCGCCACGCTTACCTATTTGCACTCCTATGGTGTGCATCAGTTGGTCACGCGCAACGCCAACCAGGCTCCTGACGGAAATCCGCTCCATAACCTCGGCGGCTACTTGTATGAGTATTACCCCGAAGCGGTCTTCAAGCAGAACCAACTGATTGCCAGCGTCAATTCCAAGGTGACCAAGAATCTGAGTATCACCGGCTTCTACACGCTTTCGTTTGCCAATGGGAACAACAACGGCGCCGCATCGGATGCTTATAACCTCGATAAGAACTATGGCCGTGCCGGATTTGTGACCCGAAATTCGCTCTTTGCGATGGGAAACTATAGCGGTCCCTGGGGAATTCGCTTCAATCCGTTCCTGATTGCCCAGTCTGGACGGCCATACAACATCACGCTGCCCACCGACCCACTGAACAATATATTCAATCAGCGGCCCGGCTACGCTGCGCAAGCAGCCTGCTCCGGCACTTCGGGCGCTTCGGGCCAATTTATTCCAACACAGTTTGGCTGCCTCGACAGCCAGCCAACTGCCAACGAAGCACTTCTCCCCATTAACCTGGGCAATGGCCCTGCGGCGGTGGCCATGAACCTGCGCATCAGCCGGGGATTTGGCATTGGTCCCAAAATCGCTTCCGGGAATAGTCAGGACAATGGGGGGGGGCCACCTCCGGGTGGTCCTCCCCCGGGTGGTGGTCCTGGCGGCGGAGGTCGTGGCGGTGGTGGCGGCTTTGGTCCCGGCGGGTTCGGCATGGGCGGTGGCGGCCCACGCGGTCTGGGCGGAGGTTCTGGCGGCACAGGCCGCAAGTATTCGCTGACCTTCAGCGCTCAAGCCCTGAATCTGTTCAACGACGTAGACTACGGCCAACCGATGGGAACCTTGATCCCCACCAAAAATTCCGCCACAGGGCAATATGGCCCCGGAGACAAATTCGGAAGATCGACCAGCTTGACCGGTGGAATCTTCTCTCAAGGTTCTGCTGTGCGACGCGTGTTTGTGCAGGCGGTCTTCTCGTTCTGATCAATGGAGAGCAAATGCCAAGGGCCGGAGCGCAATGCTCCGGCCCTTTGCGTTTGAGCGGATTTACTTAGCTGCGGTCACCGTCGCAGGCCGGCCATCGGTTGCGAAGGCATCGGTGAGCGAGATGACCTTCAACTCCGCCTTGAGAGCGTCGAGTGAAGCGGTGCTTGTTACAGTAATCTCGACGGTCTCGCTCGGCAGCAAGTCGAAGTAGTTGTCTGAGAGCTTCACATCGAGATTTCCGAAAGAGAGATAGACACTGCGCGCCAGCACCGGAGATGTGACATTGATCTTGTAGCTTTTGTTCCCCGGCGGCAACTTTTCCCACGGCGGTGGCTCAGCACCTGAGACATCTGTCTTGAGGACCGCGGGCTTGAGATGAACCTCCTTAGTCGGCGCGAGATAAGTAAGGTTACGCGAAATCTCCTTATCGACGCCGCCCACGGAAGCGACGATGAATACGCGCGAAGTGTCTGCCGCGCCGGCGTCGGCAAGTTTCTTGAGCGGCCATTCGAGATAAACCTTGCTCGAACTGGGAGAGATTTTGACCACATCCTTGTATTTGAGAAGGACTTTTCCATCGAAGTCCATGAGGTACACCGCCAGGAATGTCTGGGTATCAGACGTCTCTGTCTTGTCGGAAACGATATACACCTTCAGCGATCCGTCTTCAACATGCGGCGAGACCAGGATGGGCGCATAGAAGCGGCGCGCATAGTATTGCAGCGCCTTCCAGCGGCCGTAGTAGTCGATCGAAGACCACGAGGCCACCGGCCAGCAGTCGTTCAACTGCCAGAAGATGGAGCCCATCGTCTCAGGACGGCTGCGGCGGAAGTGCTCCGCGCCGATCTTAATGCCCTCGGCCTGCAAAACCTGGCTCACATAGAAGAAGCTGGCGAAGTCTTTGGGCTCGGGATAATCCTTGAGCAGATAGTCGTGGATGATCGAATTGCCTTCGGTGTTCTTTTGGTGAGCCAGCATCACCGGAGTCAAAATACCCGTGCGATCCTCGGGTTCCGTGAATGCCTCGATCGTTCTCATCTCAGGAAACGATTGGAAGCCGTACTCCGTGACAAACCGCGCGTGATGCGTTTCGTAGGTCGAGAAGGGTACGCGCCCATGCCACACATCCCAAATATGTGCATCTCCGCTTTGGTAGTGGTCGCTCAGCGGTTCATAGTCAGCGCTCGGCGAGCTGGGCCAGTAGGGCGTCTCAGGATCAAGCCGCGCAACCACCCTGGGCAGGATGCCGCTGAATTCAGTGAGATAGTCCTGCCAGATCAGCAGCCGTACATCGGCTGGCAGACCGGGGCGCGGTCCCCAACTGAAGGCACTCTCCGTCTCGTTGTTGCCGCTCCATAAAACAATGCTGGGGTGATTGCGCAGGCGGCGCACCTGGTCCTCGGCCTCGGCTTCGATATTGAGTTTGAAGGCGTAGGTTCCCGGCTGCCAGTCGTTACCGAACATGAAGTCCTGCCAGACCATGATGCCCAGCTCGTCGCAGATCGAGTAGAACTCCTCGGTCTCGTAGTAGCCGCCGCCCCAATGGCGAATCATGTTCATGTTGGCGTCGCGGGCCGACTCGAGAATGCGCCTGTAGTTGGCAGTGGTCACTCGGTTGGGAAAGCTGTCGAAAGGAATCACGTCCGCGCCCTTGGCGAAGACCGGAATGCCGTTCACCACCAGTTCAAACGACCGACCCCATTTGTCCAACTCGCGATGAAGCACGATTGTGCGAAGCCCGGCCTTGGTCTTGCGCGTCTCGGCCGGCAAGCCGCCCTTGCTTACCTGCGCGGTGAACTCGTACAGCGGCTGCTCGCCATAGCCTGCGGGATACCATAGCTTTGGCTCGCGAATCTCCAACGGCAGATCGATCGTATTGCGCCCGGCGTGAAGGTTGGCCAGTGTCGTAAGCGTAACGGGCTTTCCGTTGTCGCTGTAATGCACTGTCACTCTTGCCGAGCCGGCGACTGAAGCCTCAACCTCAACCTGCGCGTCGGCGTGGGCCACTTCCTTGCTCACGTCGCGCTGGTGGATTACAAAGTCGGCAATGCGGACCTTGTCCCACGCTTCCACCCGCACTGCCCGCCAGATGCCGCTTGTGACAAAACGCGGCCCCCAGTCCCAGCCGTACTCATAAGCCGCCTTGCGGATATAGGTCTTGTCCGCAGTCATTGACCGCAGCCTGAATGCGTCGCCGGCGGCCGCTTCCTGCGCAGCCTTGATCGGCGATGGAAAGACTACGCGCAGCAGGTTCTTGCCCGCATGCAGGTGAGCCTTCGCCGACACCCGCCAGATGCGGAACATATTGTCCGCAGCCAGCACTTGAACGCCGTTCAAATAGACTTGCGCGGCCGCGTCTAGGCCATCAAAGACCAGATCGACGTTGGAACGCGCCAGCAAGGCCGGAGTTGCGTCGAAGCTCAGCCGGTACTCCCAGCTTTCGTTCTCGATCCATTGCAGTTTGGATTCGTTGTCGCGGAAAAAGGGGTCGGGAATCTTCTTGTTGGCCAGCAGATCCAGATGAACGTCGCCGGGGACCGTAGCTGGCAGCCAGCCAGCCTCCGCTTCCTGCGGTCCGGCTGTAATCTGCCGAAACTGCCAGCCGCGATCAAGCGTTACAACAGCATTCTGCGAGGGTTTGCCCTGCCCCTGCGCTGTTGCGTTGGCTGCACTCATAGCCGCCGCTCCCAAGACACAGCAAACTGCTCCCCATGCAATTGCTTTCCTCATTGCGCACCCTCCAAGGCCTTCATCTGAACGGTCTTTGTGACTTGTAAAAGCTCACTTTGGAATCCGCCGTTAAGGGTATCACGATGGCGATTGGATAGGCTCGTCCGCAATCAATCGTTCGGGGTCAGAATTGCCCGGTAGAGCGCCTCCCACGCATCGGCTTTAGCATCCATGCTGAAGTGGCCCTGAATGCGGGCGCGAGCAGCCAGGCCGAGAGCGCGCCGGTCTTCGGGGGTGCTTTGCATCTGTTCCAGCATCGCTTTGGCCAGTGCGTCGGAATCTTTGGCAGGCACAACCACACCTGCTTCTCCCAATAGTTCGCGCACGCCGCCCACATCGGTAGCTACCACCGGCTTCTCCATGGCCATCGCCTCGCCGAGCGCCAGCGGCATCCCCTCCCATGCCGAGCCCAGCACGAAACCATCGGCAGCGTCGAGCAGGGCAGGCAGATCGCGGCGCAAGCCAAGCCAACGCACCGCATCTTCTAAACCCAACTCTGCCGTCAGTCCTTGCACCGTTGAGAACTCCGAGCTTGACGCTTCGCCGGCTATCCAAAGCTGCGCCTTCAGCCGAGCTGCCCGCACCCGTGCAAAGGCCCGTAGCAGGTTGGGATAGTCCTTGGCCGGCACAATGCGTCCTGCCGTGAGCCAGATGAACTGGGTACCCACTCCCATTTCAGTTCTCGTGCGTGCGCGACAGTCGGCGCTGGGGGCAAACTCCGCAGTATCAATTCCGTTGGTAAGCACAATGCACTTGCGCTGCGGCACAGCATTCAGTCTTACAAAACGGTCGGCAGCGGCTTGGCTGACGGCGACGGTTCGGCAACACAAGCCGTCCGTCAGGCGATAGGCCAGCATCCGCAGCCATCCGCCCTCATAGATATTGTGCACAGTAGATAGAACTGTTGGGGTCAGAACAACGACCTTCAGCAAGCGCGCCGCAATGTTGGCGTGAAAGCAATGGCTGTGTACAACGTCGGGGCGAAACTCGCGCAGAAAGCGGTGGCCGCGCGCAAAGCCGGCAAGCATGCTGACGGGAGATTTGCGCATTTCCAGATGGACGACCGGAAGCGTGGTGGGCCATTGCTCGGCCACAGGCGGGAGCAGCACGAGAAGAGCAACCGAGTGACCGCGCTGGGCCATGCGACCGGCCAGCGCCAGCACGATCCGTTCCGCTCCGCCCATGCCCAGCGAAGTGAGCACATAAACAATCCGCATTCCACGCACGCTTATTGAAAGGATTCTTGTGGAACGATGATAACGCGCTTGTCAGGCATTTTGCTTTTTGAAAATGAACCGCACAGCAATGGCATCCAAAGAGATGAGGCCTGGGCCGAAGACGAGAATCAGCAGCGCCGCGAACCAGTAGGTGTAAGGGGTCGCTCCATAAAAGTCGCCGGGGTTCGACAGAATGTGGAAGAAGTTGGTGCGGTCGTCGGGTACGCTCAGGTAAGCCATGGTCATGTTGACAAAAAGAATCAGCGAAATAAGCCGGGAAGCTAAGCCGAATGCGAAGAGAATGCCGCCGATGAGTTCCACAAGAGCAATGGCCAGGGCTGTCATGCCCGGTGCGGGCAGACTCAAACTGGCGAAGAACTGCGTGACCTTGTCGAGATGGGTGAGCTTGCCCCAGCCATCCTGCACAAACTGCCAGCCCCAATAGAGGCGAATAGCCAGCAGCAGGGGGCTTTGCAGCCAGTTCAGACCGGTGCAGGCATGGCCATACGCGGCGTGGATGAAATGGAAGATCGATTTCATGGCGATCCTTTCTACTCCTGCATGAGTGAGTCGAGATCAGGGGCGCAGATCCAGCCCAGTTCCGCCCAGTTGGAAAACCACTCGCGAACTTGCTGCGGGCGGCGGCTTTCTGGCAAGCGCGAGTCGCGAAAGCCAGCTTCGAGAGCCTCGGCAAGCGGCAAGCCCCGGCGGATGGCCACAAGGGTCAGGAACTCCTCCCGCTTGAGGCGGCGATAGTAGACCGAGAGGTCAACGCGATGGGCTGCGACCCAAGTCGGCTTGCGGCGCAGCCTTGGCAGCTTTGCTGGCGCAGCTGGGCCGTCGTGGTGCTTGCGGCCAGCTTCGCTGGTTTCGCGTTTCTGCTGGTCGTGCAGGGCAAGTACCAGATCGTCGGCTTCGTAGTCCAACGCAATCAGCTGCAGATGTGGCTGGAGCCCGAGGCGCGAACTGGCGTCCAACGTTGCAATCTGGTCGAGGGTCAGGGGCGTGCGGTCCGCGCTGTCGAAAGCCTCGACAAAGGCCCACTCGATGCGCGCGACATCCAAAGCAAGCCGGCTGCGGCGGCCAGCATAGGTGGGATTCGCAGCCAGCCATTCGGGAAGCTTGGATCCAAGGTTGCGTAACGTGAAGCTGCGGCTGGGATGTACCGTGAGGTAGGCGATGGAAAGCGCCTCAAATGCGCGGCCTCCCACCACGGTGCGCAGTGCTCGAAAGTCCTCGGCCAGCGCGCCCAGCACGCGGAACCAATACTGGCGGTTGTAAATCTCAAGCCGCTCGAAGGCGGTGAGACGGCTGTTGGGGGCGATGAAGGACTCGGCTACTGCGGTCATGGCGCGGCCGTCAGCGGCTTCGACGCGCATCGCCTCATCGGCTGTCAGAGGCAGCATCACGGCAGCGGCCATTTCGCGCTGCAGCTGGCTCAGATTCATGGGTTCAACATTCATCGAGCCACCGCCTCTGCCAATGCGAGCGCATGGCCATGCAGATAGCGTTCCGCCTTCTTTGCTTCGGCGTGAACCTCGTCAAAGCTGGGGATATGGTCGTCCCATTCAAGCAGGGTCGGGGTGGGCCCGCAGCGTTCGATGGCCCGCGCGTAGAGCTCCCAGACTGGGTCGATCACCGGATGGTCGTGTGTATCAAGGATGTACTTCTCGTACTTGGAGTGGCCTGCGATGTGAATCTGCGCCACGCGCTCGGGTGGGATGGCGTTGACATAATCCATGGGTGCAAACTCGTGGTTCACCGAGGAGACGTAGATGTTGTTCACGTCGAGCAGAATGCCGCAGTCCGCGCGCTCTACGACTTCCGTTAAGAACTCCCATTCGGTCATCTGAGAGCCTACGAAAGCGGCGTAGCTACTGACGTTCTCGACGGCGACGGGAATCTCGAGAAAGTCCTGCACCATGCGGACGCGCTCGACGGTTCGCTCCACAGCTTCCCAGGTGTAGGGCAGCGGCAGCAGGTCGTGAGTATAGGTTCCATCCACGCTGCCCCAGCAAAGATGGTCGCTGAGCCACGGAGTTTTGGTGCGTCGGACAAGAGTCTTGAGGCGGCGCAGGTGTTCGGGATCGGGCGCGGTCACTGAGCCAAAATACATGGACACGCCGTGCTGCACAACGCGGTACTGTTCCAGGATTCGATCCAGCATGGCCAGCGGCCGCCCCGCGTCGATCATGAAATTCTCTGAGATGATCTCAAACCAATCCACAACCGGCTTGCGCACAAAGATGTGCTCGTAGTGCGGAATTCGCAGGCCGATTCCGACGCCGTGATCCTGAAACGCATTGAAGCGATTGCCGGGCATGAGTCTTCTCTGGGATTAGTGAAAGAGTGAAGAAGTGAAAGAGTGAACAGGGAAATGGCGCGGCGGAACGGTGGGTTGATCCATCCCTGCCGCGCCAGCGATGATATTGGACCTTAGACGAGCGATGGCGGCTTGGAGCCGTCGGTCGCGCAGCCGCCCTTGCCCTTGCAACTGTTCTTGCCCTTGCAGCCGTTGTCGCCGGTCTTGCAGCCGCCCTTGCCTGAACAGTCGTTCTTGCCTTTACAGGAGTGCTTGGAGGTGTCCTGAGCGGTGTAGCGCAGGCCAGCCTTGGCTGCGGTGACCTTGGTTGCCGTTCCGTGATTGGCCGTCTGGGCCGCTACGGAGGTTCCACCGACCAGACCGGTGAGAGCCGCCGTCAGAAGCAGTGCATTCAATTGATTCTTCATGATCCTTTGACCTCGTTGGGGGTTGGGGCGGAAGGGGTCCGCTGGTTGCAGGCGCTCGGGATTCAGTAGGAGCAATCCCGCACAATCCATGGTACGCACCTTAGGAGTGTCAGCCTTGACGAAAGGTTACAGGGAAATTTGCCCCGGTGGAAATGAATTTCTCGTGGGCCTCGTTCACCGGTAGCCAAGGACGGTGATTCAACCTAAGGGTTGGCTGCTATTCTCTGCTTGCGTTACCCTGATTTTGCTTAGACGCAACAGCAAACAGCTCCGGTATCGGGAGGCCGATTGGACAATTTGAACAAACCCAAGGGAATGCATATTCTGACCAGCGCCAGTCTGGTTTTGGCGCTGCTGCAAAGCTTGTGTACGGCCATACTGACCATCAGCGGCATTCGCATGGCCATTGGACTGGGTGCCCTGGCAGCGTCCAGCATCTACGCTCCCATTCTTGGATTCCATGGGGACGAATTTCGCATTCCCATGCTGGCACTGGCCACAATTGGCGCAGTGGTGAACCTGCTGGTGCTCGCCTGGATCGGTTGGTTGCGATCACGGCCGTCAGCACAATGGCGCAGGCGCGAAGTCAGCAAGAATGAACGGCGTTCCGAACGGATCCAGGTAGCCTTGGCGATTCTGACGCTGGCCTTGGTGGGGTTGGAGAGCTGGTCGCATGTCATCGTTCACAGGCCGGCTCCGCTGTCACCGAATGTCCGATCGAATACATAATTCGTTACTTCGTCAATTAGGGCTCGGCCAATTCCAGTTCCTTATCCAGGCGCGCATGCAGCCGCTCACTGAAGCCAGCGGGCAGCTCGAAGACGCGATCGTCTGCCACGAGCACGACTACATTACGCGTCGAATCGAGCACAGCAGAGCAGATCTCGCAGGTCTCCACATGGCGGTCGATCTCGGCGCGCAGCCCCGTATCCACCTCGCCGTCGATATAGGCGGAGATGTGCTCCCAAACGTGTTTGCAGTCGATCCTCATGCGCCCCACCCAAACAGCCCTTTCCGCTTCGGGGCAAATCCTTTCAATCGCGGCGCCAGATCGCGCTGAAGCAACGCCCGCGCCCGGTGCAGCCGGACCTTGACGCTCCCCTCGGTGATGCCCAGAGCTGTGGCTGTCTCACGCACATCCATCTCTTCGATGTCCCTGAGAAGCACTACGTTACGGTAAATCTCCGGCAACCCTTCGATGGCCTTGCGCAGCAGCGCGCTCAACTCCTTCCGTTCCAGAGACTCGGAAGGGATTTCGCGCCAACTTGTCAGGATGGCCGGAGTATAGTCCCCCGTCTGCTCGTCAATCTCAGCGTCGAGCGAATCTTCGCGCCGGGTTCCTGTCTTGCGCAGCCGGCCCAGGCCTTCATTGCGGGCAATCGAGAGTACCCAGGTGCGGAATTGCGAGTCGCCGCGAAAGTGATGCAGATTCAGATAGACCTTGATGGCGGTCTCCTGTGCGGCATCCTCGGCTTCGGCTTCGTTACGCAGCAACGACAGCAACAGAAAGTAGATCGGGCGCTCGCACGGGCGAATGAGGTCATGGAACAAATGCTTCTCGCCCGCTTGGATGCGGCGGATGCAATCGGCCTCGAATTCTGGATTGGAAACTGTCATTCAGATACTGGCTTCCGGAGCGGACTGGAACACATGGCCCAATCGATCATCATGGGTCTGGAGACGACTATAACGCCCCCAGCTGCCTGCACCAAACTGGGCGAAGAGGCGCTAAAGCTTTGTGTTCCAACCGCAAAGTTTTGCGCGTAAAAAAGAATCCTTGTACTCCGAGGCCAATTGGGCTGTACAATCTCCACGAGGAGACACATGGCCGGAGATATTCAACTTACGTGCAGCGATTGTGGACAGGACTTCACGTTCACATCAGCTGATCAGGCGTTCTTCCAGGAACGTGGTTATTCGACCCCAAAGCGTTGCAAGAATTGCCGTCAGGCAAAGAAGAACGATCAAGGGGGATCTGGCTACCGTGCGGCTCCAGCACAGGGAACACCTGTGATTTGTTCCGGTTGCGGCCAGCCTACAACAGTGCCTTTTGAGCCTCGCGGCGATCGTCCGGTCTTTTGCCGGGACTGCTACCAGGCCCGCAAAGGCAGCGGCGGTGGCGGCGGCGGAAGTTCCCGCGGTCGTGGTCGCTAGTTTGTTTGAAGCGGTCCGATCATCGCATTGAGGATCGGACCTTAGCTTCAGCAGTTTGTTCCCAGAAAGTCAACTCCATAGCGACGACCGATTCGGCCCCCCATGACTCTGGCGTTCCTTGGTAGCTGTTCCTTTGTCTTTTTCCAGTTATTAGGAACATCCTGGGTATAAACTACAAGCTGTAGCAAAGATGTCGGACAAGTTCCAAGCCTGTTACCGCATCGGCGGGATCCTTAGCATAGGAAATCAGGCTGCCCTCTGGTTCTTGACCATGCATCGACTCGGCAGCTATTTGCTGTGTGACCGAAGCTCTGCCTTGGCAGGAAACCAGCTAGTTGCCGCACCCTGCGGAACCCATACCATCGAGTACATTGGCTTGGGCAGGGGCTCCCTAAAAGGTTGCATGGACTTATGCGCTCGGCGCTCGATAAACTGGCTTCTGCGGATTTCTGTAGAACGCCCAACATGCAAGGACATATCCCGACCTAATGGCCTCCCAATTATCCTTCGCAGGATTCGCATGGAAGAATCTCTGGCGCAGACGTCTAAGGACCTTCCTCACGCTGGGTGGCATCGCCATGGCGATCGGCGCGTTTGTCTCCCTGGTAGGTTTCTCTCGCTCCTTTGAGCACGAGTGGTTACGACTGTACTCCAGCGCCGGCACAGACATTGCCGTTTCCGAGAAAAGTTTCCTCAATACCTCCCTCGATGAGTCGGTGGGCATTAAGCTCCGTGCAATCCCTGTCGTCGATCGTGCTTCGCCCATGATCTTCAACCTGATGGATCTGACCCCCGAAATCAATGCCATCGTGTTTGGCTTTCAAGCGGACTCCTATGAGCTCGATGCCCTCACGTTCCTCTCCGGACGGCGCTTTCAAAAAGGACACCCTGAAGTTCTGCTGGGTGACGTTTTAGCGAACAGCATGAGCAAGAAGGTGGGCGATACGCTCGATATTCAGGGAACCACCTTCACGGTTGTCGGTATATATCATGGCGGTTCCTCGCTCGATGCCAGCGCGGTGATCATGCCGCTGGACGAGTTACAGCAGCTCACCAGCTTGCAAGGCAAGGTTGCGGCGTTTCATGTGCGCCTCAAGCCCGCCCCTCCCGGCGAATCGCAGGAGGCCTATCTGAAGCGGGCACAGGCAGAAATTGAGGCTGCCCTGCCGGGCCTGCACGCGATGCCGGCAGCCGAGCGCGCTTCCAATAACGAACTCGTCGGGATGGCGCACGCCGTCGCCTGGGGCACTTCAAGCATCGCAATGATGGTGGGCATCCTGGGCATCGTCAATACCATGGCCATGTCGGTCTTTGAGAGGACCAAGGAAATCGGCATCTTGCGCGCGCTAGGCTGGAAGAGCTGGAGGATCATGATGCTCATCCAGACTGAGGCGGCCGTGCTTGGCCTGGTCGGCGGTCTCCTCGGCATCTGTGTCGGATGGGGCGCACTGCGCGTGCTTTCAGTCCTGCCGCAAACTTCTAGCGTCGTCTCCGCTTACGTTTCTCCAATTCACTTGCTTGAAGCGCTTGGCATCGCAATCCTTTCAGGTTTGGTGGCCGGAGCCGTTCCTGCATGGCGAGGAGCGCATCTTTCGCCGGTGGAGGCGCTTCGGCATGACTAGCCCCCAACTGGAAGTGCGCAAGCTTTGCAAGAGCTACGACGAGGGCCGCATCGAGGCCTTGCGCGGAGTGGATCTCTCCATCAGCTCTGGTGAATTCCTGGCCATCAGCGGCGCCAGCGGCAGCGGCAAATCCACCCTGCTGCAACTGCTCGGTGGACTCGACACGCCAACCAGTGGCGAAGTACTGTTTGAGAACGCGGCGCTCGGAACCGCCATCGGCCTTGACGATTACAGGGCGAATCGCATCGGGTTCATCTTCCAGGCCTTTTACCTGCTCCCCACGCTCAACGCCATCGAAAACGTGCAGGTGCCGATGTTGGCTTTGAGCGAAAGCCCTCGCGACCGCGCGCAGCGAGCGGAGGCTCTGCTGGTGGAGATGGGACTGGAAAGCCGGCTTAAGCAGTATCCCAACGAGCTTTCAGCAGGAGAACGCCAGCGTGTGGCGATTGCGCGAGCTCTTGCGAACAACCCTTCGATCCTGCTGGCGGACGAGCCCACCGGGAACCTGGATAGCGTAAATTCCGCGCACATCATGGACATGCTTGTTGGCATCCAGCAACAACGCGGCATGACGCTGATCGTCATCACCCACGAGAACGATATTGCCAACGCCGCGCCCCGGCACATTCGCATCCGCGACGGAAGGATTGCGTCGTGAAATTCATCTGGGCCGCTCTGGCCGCCGCGCTGCTTTTCGCCATCCCCGCAAGCGCGGCGGATGTCCACGCTGTGCTTGCAACTCCAAAGCAGAACGTGGAAAAGGCTGACTTTCGCGCCAGCGGCCATCTTGTCCATGTAGAAGCAAACGGAACGCGGACCAGCTATGGCGTTTCCATCAAGGGCCGCTGGTTCCCCGGCGCGCTGCGCGTGCTGTTGGAGATTGCGCCGCCGCAAAATTCCAGCGCAGCTACCCGAGCCCGCATCCTGCTTGAAATGCGTCCCAACGGGCAGAACTCCATCCTGATTGCTCATCCCGGCGACAAGGCGCCTGCCCCTTTGCCGTTTGACAAGTGGAGCGACGGACCGCTCGGCGACGGATTCAGCTATGAAGATTTCCTCGAGCAGCAATATTACTGGCCGGGCCAGACGCTACTGGAAGAAACTAAATTTGGCGCCCGCGACTGCCATCTCGTGAAGAGTGTGCCGGGATCATTGGAGAAGACGCACTACGCCGAAATTAAAACATGGCTAGACCGCAGTATCGGCTTTCCTGTATATGTTGAGAAAACGCTGAAGGGAACCGGAGTCGTCAAGGAGTTCACCTATTTCGGCCTGCGTCACGAAGGCGGCATCTGGTCGGCAAGTCAAGTGGAAGAAAAAACGCGAGGCCGGGCTGGTTCAACCTTGCTCATTATCGACCGCGGCAGCGCAAAGGCAAATCTCAACCTCGGGGACTTTAGCCCTGAGCAACTCACTCGCTTCTAGGATTGTTCATGCATGCATTTCTCTGGATTGCCGGTTCAATAGCTACCCTGATCGGCGTCGGATTTCTCTATCAGTGGATCGGCGGCCACCGCGACCGTCTGCGCTTTGCCCACCCTGGGCGGTGGGTTACGATCGGACGCGGCTGCAAGCTCTATCTGCTTGAGAAGGGTTCAAAGAGGTCGGCCGGCCCTACCGTCCTGTTTGAAGCCGGCATCGCCGCCACCAATCTGAACTGGTTTCACATTCAGGAAACCGTATCGCGTTTTGTCGGCACCGCTTCCTATGATCGCTGCGGGCTTGGCTGGAGCAGTCCGTGCCGCACCCCGCGCACCCCCGGTAACATAGCCGTCGAGCTCCACGACATGCTGGAGAAAGCCCAGATCAAGCCGCCTTATATCCTGGTCGGCCATTCCTTTGGCGGTCTGGTGATGCGCCGCTATGCACTTTTATTTCCCGAAGACGTGGCAAGCGTATTGCTCGTGGACCCAATGCGCTGTGAAGAATGGCCGCCGCTCAATCCGGGCCGCCAACCCGAGGTTGATCGCGGCATGAAGCTATCAGGTTATGCGGTTCCCATTGCTCGTATCGGACTGGCCCGCCTTGCCGTTACCTCGCTTCTATGCCGCTCGGGCCGAGTCGCCAAGAGGCTGGCAGGAGTAGCCGGAGATGGCGGCCGCCATGTTCTTGGCCGGGTAACAGACGAAGTTGGCAAGATGCCGAGCGAGGTTTGGCCGATCGTCGCCGCCCACTGGTCGCGGCCAGGCTACTACGCCGGCATGAGAAGCCACGTGAAGGCGGTTCCCGACTCGGTGAGAGAGATGCAGGCCACGGAACCGATCCACGGTATCCCGGTGCTGGTGTTGACCCCAGGTAAATCTACGCCACTCTCAGCCGAGCGCCTGAGCCGCATCGGCGACAACGTGCAACAGGTCATCGCCCCGGCCAGCGCGCATTGGATTCACCTGGATGAGCCTGAACTTGTCATCGACTCGATCCGCGACATGGTTGTGACTGCGGCTCAGGAGGCAGTTGCAGCTACGGCCTAAGCCAGCCGCTGTTTTGCAGTCAACGCTGCTACCGAGCTTGGTTCCATGGAACTCAGCGCTTCTTTGCCGGCTTTGAAACGGGCTTCTTTCCGTTCGCCTTGGAAGGCTTCGGCACTGGCTTCTTGCTGTCTTTTGGAGCTGGCTTGACTTTTACAGGCGCGGACTTGACCTTGGGTGCAATGGCTTTCGTTTTTACCGGAACCTTGACTGCGGCTTTTCCCTTTGTGGCCGCGGCCTTGGCAACCGGCTTTGCAACCTTGCTCCCATGCGTCGCAACTTTGGCGGGCGCTGCTTTCTTCCCAGTGGCGGGCGCGGTTGCTTTGGTGGGCGCTGGCGCGGGCTTTACCTCCGTCTTGGGCTTGGACGCAGGCAGAGGCTTCTTTGGATTCTCAGTTTTGGGCTGTGCCGGCTTGGCGGCCGGAACGGGGGCAGCTGGCTTCTGAGTCTTTTCGCGGGCGGCGGCCAGGGCTTTCTTGGCCGGTTTCACAGGCGCGGCAACTGGAGCCGCCTCTTCAAGCTCTTCTTCGGCTGATTCCGTTTCATCGCCTTCGATTGGCTCTGAGTCAATCAAATCCGGCATATCCGCATCCAGGTCCACCTTTGGCAAACTCAAGCCAAGATCGATATCGTCGTCATCTCCGCCGATATCATCCAAATCATCGTCCTCATCCAATTCGTCTTCAGAGTCCTCATCGTCGTAGGAATGCTCCTTCAGCTTAGCCTCGGCGCCCCGCTTGGCGCGCGGTCTCTTGATCGTCTCCTTGGGCGGAGGCGCCGGAGGCGAATGCGGCTCAAGGAAGGCTCGAACCTCTTCCGTTGCTGTCAACCGGCCGTCAATCAGCTCCAGGAAAATGGCTTGAACAATCTCGCGATAGGCGGGTAGTTCGGGGGTAATACGCATCTCCTGCATCAGGGCGTGCGGAATGCGCTGACGTGTTTCCGGCCACACTTTGAGGAACAAGTTAAAGCGTTCTTGAATCGCCGGATCCTTGCTGGTAAACCCTAGCCAGAGAATCGCCTCGGGATCGTAGCTTGTGAAAAGCTTATAGCAGGCTGACGGCGTGGTATTTTCCGCGGTCAACAGAATTTTGGCAAATTCGGCAGCCATGGCGTCGAGATTATTCCACTCCGTCACAAATCCAGGACGGAGCATCTGCTTCTTCAATGCGGCTCGATCTTTCGGTGCCAATCCGGCTGTCAGCAGTTGCATTTGCGCGGCCGACATGTCGGCATGAACTCCCTGCGCCAGCAACTCCCCAGCCAAAGCGTGCAGGGCAATCAGCCTCTCTTCGTCGGCTTTTGAGGAGGTCCAGGCGGGAAACAACACCTGCATCCAACCCTCAGCCTCAAGTGCGCGCAGGACTTTCAAGGCCTCCTCTTCGTGGCCAATTTGCTCGAGTTCCTGCCTGCGGGCCTCTCCGGAAAGGAATTCAATGACGCCTTCGCTCCTGGCATTGTCGTAACGAGTGCTGGTTCTTGGATCGAATTCCCATCCCAGCCGAGCGCGGTAGCGGCTGGCTCGAATCAGCAGCGCGGGTTCTTCGAGAAAACCGTAATTTGAGACCAGACGCAAGGTCTTGCTCTCAAGATCCGCTACCCCATTCATGGGATCCATCAACAAGCCAAACGATCCTTCGTTGAGAGAGATGGCCATCGCGTTGACCGTGAAGTCCCTGCGACGCAGATCTTCCTGGATGGAGGCAGAATGAATCACCGGCTTGCCCGGTTTGGGATATTCGGCGCGGTGGGTGCTAATCACATCCACGCGAACTGTGCCTGGAAAACACAGGTAAAGTGTGTTTGAAGCCTCGTCCTGCCCCCAGATGGAGCCGCCGAGCTTCTCGATTGTTTTCTTGAGATTAAGGGCGTTTCCATGAACTGATACTTCAAGGCTGCGAACAGTGCTTCCGCTGGTCAGTTCGCGGACCGCGTCTCCGGTCAAAAAGAGGATGGTTCCGGCTTCGCGGGCCGCCTCGCGCAAGTGGCTTAGTGCGCTTTGCTGGTCGCGCGATAGCCGGTTTTCCAAAAGATAGATGTAGTCGGGCATCGTTGTTCCTGCTTCCGCCGTCTCAATCATCTGCCAAGTATCTGATGCAGTTACTCTTACAGGGCAAACCGGCAGAGGCGGCAAACCAGTACATTAACACAACCGGGGCCGAATGGCTAGAGTTTGTTGCACTGAGTATGCTGCTTTTTGAGTCGCCGCATCCAGCTGGTTCATTAGCGCACTGACATGGCTCTGACCGCGGAGGCCCCGCTACGTGCGACAATCCAAAACAGATGGCCTCAGCGCGCAAACCTGTGATCGTCCGCAAGTTCTCGCGGGACTGGTACGCCGGTTATGCAGGCGCCGTTTTCAGCTCTCAAGCGCCGGAACTGGAGATCCTCGACCTCACCGGTAAAGTGCAGCGCATAGGCTGGGAACAGGTGAAATGGGTCTGCTATGTCCGCGACTTCCCTGCCCCCTCCAGCGATCAGGCCAATCCCGAGCGGCTGCTGCACAAGCGATTCACTGTCCGGCCCCGAACCGAGGGGCTCTGGCTGCGGATGACTTTGACCGACGGAGAGGAACTGGAGGGCCTGGCCGCCAACGACCGCTCTCTGATCGAGGGCGCGGGCCTGCTGCTAACTCCGCCCGATACCCGCTCGAATACGCAGAGGATTTACATACCTCGTCAGGCCATCCAAACCCTGGAGGTGGTGAGCCTGATCGGCGCGGCGGCGCGTAAACGGGCGGGGGCTGCTGGACTGGCTACTGAACAACCGGAGCTGTTCCCAACTGACACAGCATGAGCGGGTTCCCTTCCGGTACAATCAGCTTCGATGAAGCTAGGTGAGTTGGCAACCCGGTTGGGCGCGGAGCTGCGCGGGGATGCGGAGCTGGAAGTTACTGGCGTAAAAGGGATTGAGGAGGCCGGACCCACGGAGATCACCTTCGTGGCCAATCCCAAATACGCCGGACTGGCGCGCAAAACCCAAGCCGCCGCAGTGCTGGTTGAGCCCGAGTTTCAAGAGATCGCGGCGGCGACTCTGCGCATCCAGAATCCCTATCTGGCCTTCTCCCGCGCACTGGGGCTGTTTTACCAGCCTCCAGCTTACGCTCCCGGCATTCACCCTACGGCCGTCATCGATCCCTCCGCTGAGATCGGAGACGGGGCACATATCGGAGCTTATGTCGTTGTCGGTCCTCACGTTATCCTAGGCGCCAACGCCACGCTTCTGCCCCACGTCGTGCTGTACGCAGGTGTACGAGCGGGCAGTCATCTCTTCGCGCATGCCCACGCCGTGGTGCGCGAGAACTGCGTTCTGGGCGACCACGTGACGCTGGAGAATGGAGCCATCGTCGGTGCCGACGGCTTCGGCTTCGCCAAAAACGAAGCCGGGCACTGGGAGAAGATCCCGCAGTCAGGCCCGGTGCGGCTGGGCAATCGCGTGGATGTACAGGCCAACGCCTGCATCGACCGGGCTACTGTTGGTGCAACGCAGATCGGCGACGGCACCAAGGTGGACAATCTAGTCCAGGTGGGCCATGGTTCGCGGATTGGCGAGAATACGCTTCTCTGCGCGCAGACGGGACTAGCCGGTTCCTCGGTAGTCGGCAGCAATGTGATTCTCGCAGGCCAGACGGGCATTGCTGGGCACTGCGCCGTGGGCGATGGCGTAATTCTAACGGCTCAATCGGCGGTCTCACACGATGTGCCGCCGGGCAAGGTCATCTCTGGGTCACCGGGCTTTGACAACCGCGTCTGGTTGCGGGCTGTGGCCATCTTTCAGCGGCTGCCGGAGCTGCTCAAGCGCCTTGACCGGTTGGAGAAGAAGGTCGCTGCGCAAGCCACCCAGGAATATACACAGGATGAAAGCGTGAACCGGAAATGAAGAATCTATTTGGCAAGCGGAAATGGTTTCTCGCCGCAGTTGCGCTGCCAGTGCTAGCAGGGATGGCTGGATGTCACTCCTATCATATTGAAACCACGGTGGAAAACCGGACCGGTGCACCCATTCAACTGCTCGAAGTGGACTACCCTAGCGCCAGCTTTGGAGCCGACAGCCTGGCGGCGAACGCGGCCTTCCACTACCGCATCCAGTTGCGCGGCAGCGGCCCCCTGAAGGTTCTCTATACGGCCAGCGACGGCAGCCTCGTGCAGCGGCAAGTACAGATCGACGGACCCGTGTTGGCTGAGCGTCAAGAGGGTAGCCTGCAAATTGTGCTGCTGCCGGCAGGCAAAGCTACATTCCATCCTGAGTTGACTCCGGCGCCTTGATCCGTGCATTTCGATTCATTACGCCCCCGAGAAGAATCTCTTAAGCTTTTATAATCATATATATGCCAAAGAATTCTTGCTGTCCGAAGAAGCATTGAACACCAGGGGATCACTGCACCGATTCCAGTGCAAAGCCATTTTCGTTCGCTTTTGTTTCGCTAAAAATGATACCTAAGATATTTACTTTCATTGTGTTACGCGAAAAACGTGAAAAAAGAGGCAGGCGGTCCTGACAATAAGGGGCAGTAAAGCTCGTTCCGCCGATCATTTCTATTGTGCGCCGGGATGGGGTAATTCTCTGCACGGATGGATAGCGTAACCCGGCGGTGGAAATTTGGGCCACAGACTTCCCACACAAGTACTATTCGATTCTTTAGAGTCTTCCCCGTGCCAAGGCTGATTGATTGCTTCAATTTATCGATCACAAAATGGGCCTACCCTGCTCTTTCCCTTTGAAATCTCTCCGATAAACACAACAGGAGGGCGGAGGTGCGCGGAAAGCCAGCATCCATGAACAACCGTCCGTGGAGTCGATGGCAGCGGAGGCACGCTTTTGCCATCCACCTTGGCATCTGCTTTCTCCTCGTCGGCCTGGCCTCGGGAGCCGCACGCATCGCACCTCGGGCCAACCATCCACTCTGGGTTGCGAACGGAGTGCTTCTGGCCTATCTGCTGCTTGCGCCCCGCAGGCGCTGGCCCGCTTATCTGAGCGCCGCGTTTGCCGCCCAGATAGGCTCCTGCATCCTGTTAAGGACGCATTGGCAGATCAACCTGCCGCTAGCGGTGCTCAATCTGCTCGAAGCACTGATCGGCGCTCTTCTTTTGCGTCCCCGTTCCGGGATGCTGCCCCGCTTTTCCGATCCTGAATATCTGTTCCGTTTTGTTGCCTTTGGAGTCCTGGCCGGCCCGTTGGCGGCAGGCTTGATCTATGCACCGATCGCGGCTCTTTGGCTGCATGCCGCTCCGGCGACTGCGCTGCCGCAATGGATTGTCGACGACGGCCTCGGGATTGCGGTCACAACGCCTGCGCTACTGGCAGTTCTCAAGCCCCGATTCAGGAGCAAACCCAGTTCCCCGTGGCAGTGGTGCTTCCCCGCGCTCCTGCTCGCGGTTGCATTTGCAGGCTTTGCCCAAAGCAGTCTGCCGCTGATGGTCTTGATCTATCCCCTCCTGGTTCTGGTTCTACTTCGCCTTGGAACCGGATACGCATCGCTCTCAATGCTCTTTGTGGCCGCCATAGCGGGTGGCCTGACCATCCTGGGCAGCGGACCGTTTGCAGAAGCAGGGGCAGCCAATCCAAGCGCACCTCGATTGCTGCTACAGATCGCAATTGCCTCCGCAATCTTCATGATCTACAGCGTTTCCGTCGTCCTTGAAAGTCGGAAACTGACTGAAGGCAAGCTGCGCCAGATCGTCACCCTGCACGCGCTGGTTGACGAGAATTCCCGGGATGCAATCATCCTCGCCGACTTCAGCGGCCGCCGCAGCTATGTCTCAGCCGCCGTGCAACGCTTGGCGGAATGGTCACCCGATGAGTTCGCAAAGATGGAAACTCTCGATCTGGTTCATCCGGACGATCTGCCAAACGCGCAAGAAGTGTTGGGCCAACTGCTTGGCGGCGCAGAGGGAGCCATGATCGAGTGCCGTGTCAGGAAGAGGAGCGGGGAGTACATCTGGGTTGAAGCCAGCCTTCGCGTCGTCCGCCATGTCGAAACAGGCGCGCCCTTCAGAGTGCTGAATATCGTCCGGGACATTACCGAGCGCAAGCGTGCCGAGCAGCAGCTCCAGGAAGCCTACAATGCCCTGGAGGCGCTCGCGGTGACGGATGCTCTGACCGGGCTGGCGAACCGGCGACGATTTGACCAGTGCCTGACCAGCGAGTGGCGGAGAGGATTGCGCGACCGCAAGCCGCTTTCCCTGTTGATGATCGATGCAGACCTTTTCAAGTCGTACAACGACACCTATGGACACCTGCGCGGCGACAGTTGCCTGAGGCAGATCGCCGAAGCGGCTTTGGATGTGGTGGCCCGTCCGGGAGACCTGGTGGCCCGATTCGGCGGCGAGGAATTTGCGGTTATCCTGCCCAATACCAATAACGAGGGCGCGCTGGAGGTAGCTAGCGAGATTTGTGCGGCTCTGCGCAGCCGCAAATTGCCGCACAGCGGCAATCCCTTCGGGATCATGACCGTGTCGGTGGGGTGCGCCACGTTGACTCCCCGTTTCGGGCTCCATTCAGTTAACCTGATTGAGTTTGCCGACGAGGCGCTCTACAAGGCAAAAACGGAGGGCCGCAACCGCGTGTGCAAAGGCATCGAGATATCCGCAGCGGCAAGCGAATCCCCCAACAGCGAAACCTCGCAGACCGCCATGGGCAAAACTGCCTGAGCCCTGCGGTGTTTTGGCGCCTTCCTCCGCAAAGTCGACCGCTAGCCGCTAGCTGTCTTGAGGCTTCCAGCCCTGTTTTCAATCGCGATGAATCCGACTCAACAGACCCGCTTCCTCAATGCACCATGCTTTGAAAGAGCGGCGAGTGCAACAGGCTGCTGAAATCCTGGTCGGAAGCTGCAAAGTGAATGGACATTCGACCCGAATCGGAGCCGATTGATGTGTCAGCCAGCGCTTGCTTTTCCGCATCCGATCCGCTCATCTTGCGCAGCATGACAGCTGCGGAAAGGAGCGATGAAATGGTGGCCGCGGCAAAGGAATCGCCGGTTGCAATGGTGAGATTGAACTTCACGCCGTGCTGAAAGTCCATGCCGTACCAGGAGGCCTGTAGCCGCTTTCGCACGGTCTCGAAGTCTGTAACCGAACCGGCCTCGCCAAGCACCTGGCGCATCATGGTCTGCGTACCCTTCTCGTCCAGGATGCTCCACAGCGGCTCCGTGTCCACGGACTTCATTGCGTCCATCATCGATCCGTTGGTCAGCAGGTTTGGAGAAACTCCATCGCGCGCGTCGAGAGCCTTTTCAACAGCCTCTTTGCCGCCAAAGACCAGGGTCGAGGGATCGACAAAACAAAGAACCATGCCAGTCTTGGCCAGCGGATACACTCTGTTGGTGCGAATCCGGACGGGAATGATCTTCTGCTTGCGGAAGTTAGCCAAAATATCCTGCGCTGAAAACTGGCCCTGCGCAATGCCCACGGTCGCAAGCACGTCGCTCGATGGCGAGGTCCGGAAGAGCGCGAAAGCCAGCTCGTCCACGTCGTGGTTGTCATTCAAGCCGGACTTGCGCAGAGCGTCGTCAAACTGCTTTAGCTCAGGTGGCATCACACGATCGCGCAGATCCATAGCGGCTGGCGAGTTCTGCATCGCCCGGTAGTCAATCACCACCAACTGCTGCACTTCATGAGGAATCGCCGTACGGGCGTCGGTGGACAACTGCGCCGCCGGCGCCAGAGTGGCCGCCGCCAGCAAGATCGGGGCAATCGAAGCCTTGATAAGAGCCTTGAACAATTTCATCCTCCGGAATCCAATCGCTTTACGAATCAAGCAATTGGGTATCGCCTGCAACCTCATCACTTTTCCTGGCCAGGAAACCCAGGAAAGCACTCACAAGCTCACGTTGATATTTTAGACGTCTGTTGGCACAGCAGCGTTTGCCCAGCCGGTTCCCGTCCACATAATCTGCCGTCTAGACGAGTCCAGTACTCCCTCCCGGCCAGGCTAGCGGTGCCTGCAATCTGCGCTCCAGAATCTTGGTTTCTGGATCGAACCCACATAATTGACGCATCCATTCACTTTCCCGCTCACATGCGGCTTCAGGCAGCAAGCCAATGACCTCGCCCTCGGCCAGCGCAACCTTGTGCCGTAAAGCAAGGCCAGCCACCGCGCGATAAACATGGCTAACCGGTGTCACCTGAAAGTCGGTGATGTTCATCGAGAGCTGCGCACGCCCATGGGCAAGCAGACCCAGTGCCTTTACGCCCTTCAGCCCGCCGGAAGCAGCGCGAATCTCGCGGGCAATCGCCCTCACAATGGCAACGTCCGCGGAGTCGAAATAAATGTTGTAGGCCACCAGGAACTTGCGCGCTCCCACGGCGCATGCGCCGGCTGTGGGATGCAGGCCGGGGCCGCCCAGGTCGGGCCGAAGAGCCGTCTCCTTATTGACCGCGTCCCTGAGACCCTCAAACTGCCCGCGGCGAACCTCCTCGAGGTTGGCGCGATC
>Ga0302320_10005451_pt1 | contig 28527 bp, 26 predicted proteins | sample Bog_T0_3_FD_202130 | JGI IMG/M metagenome (GOLD analysis project Ga0302320, IMG submission 202130) | Peat permafrost microbial communities from Stordalen Mire near Abisko, Sweden - Bog_T0_3 | ecosystem: Environmental > Terrestrial > Soil > Wetlands > Peat | place: Sweden: Abisko, Stordalen Mire...
GCATGTCGGCGTCACGCGCGGCATTGCAGCCGAACCAGAACCGCCGGAGCATGCGGCCCCGCGAGCAGCGGCCGGGAATACTAGCGCAGCCTACGATGCTTTTTGGAAACCGCTCGAACCATCGCTGGCAACCACCAGGCGCGTGTTCGTCTCGCCGGATGGAGTGCTCAACCAAGTCTCTATGGGACTGCTTGCCGACCACAGCGGGAAATTGATTTTGGAAAAATACCAATTGCATTTCGTAAACAGCACAAAGGATCTGCTGAGAACGCGGCGCGGCGCGGCGTCAAAGAGCGCGGTGCTGGTCGGGAACCCCACATTCAACCTCACAGAGGCGCAGCAGCGCGCAGCGGTTGCGCAATTGGGTCTCAAGGGTCAACAATCGCCCGTGGTAAGCGCTCCTTCAACCGCCGCGGTGCAGTCGGCGCAGCGATCGGCAGGCGCTCCCGGCGCCGCGTTGAATCCCCTGCCGGGAACGCAGCTCGAAGTCAACGCGGTAAATAAATTGCTGGGCGCGTCGGGCTGGCAGGTTACGGCTTATACCGGCGATCGCGCGCTGAAAGAGGCTGTCGACGCGGTACGCAGCCCTCGCCTCGTTCACCTTGCCACGCATGGATTTTTCCTTTCCGACCAAGTCATCGCGACGCGGGGACACGGAGCCAGTTCGCAGAGCGCGCCCATAGTCGATCCTATGCTGCGCTCGGGTCTGTTTTTCGCCGGCGCGGATCGAACGGAGTCTGGAGCAGGGCCCGTGGCAGGTGTAAGCGACGGCGTTCTGACGGCTTATGAGGCAAGTCAGCTTGATCTTCAAGGCACGGAGCTCGTGGTGCTCAGCGCGTGCGAAACGGGCCTGGGGCAACAGAGTAACGGCGAGGGAGTCTTCGGCCTTCGCCGTGGATTGCAGGAAGCTGGCGCCGATGCGGTGATGATGAGCATGTGGTCCGTTCCCGACCAGGAAACACAAGAATTAATGACCCTCTTTTACGCAAACTGGCTTCGAGGGTTAGAGAAGCCGGAAGCGCTGCGAGAGGCGCAAATGAAAGAACGCGAGGTCGTACGCCAACGCTACGGAAAAGACCTGCCGTTTTACTGGGGCGCATTTGTTCTTGTCAGTCGCTAGGGCCAAGTCGGAGCGAGGAGCGATAGGTCGCATCTCAATGCCTCGTCTACAATCGACTGGATGAGTTTTCCTGAAAATCGCATGCGCCGCCTTCGCCGCAGCGAACCGCTGCGGTCTCTCGTTCGCGAAACCTCGCTCGATCCAGGCGACCTGATCTATCCGCTCTTCCTATGTACAGGTGAAGGAGTCCGCCGGGCTGTCGGTTCCATGCCCGGCGTCTTCAATCTCTCCGTCGACGAGGCCGTTCGCGAAGCCGAAGAAGCCGCCAGCCTCGGCCTCGGCGGGCTGCTTCTTTTTGGCCTGCCGGAAACCAAGGACGAGCAAGGCTCAGGTGCCTGGGATGAGAATGGCATCGTCCAGCAAGGTCTGCGCGCCCTCAAGCAGTCCGCTGCCGCAAGAAAACTTGTGCTCATCGCCGACGTATGCCTCTGCGAATACACCAGCCACGGCCACTGCGGCATCGTCTCGGAAACCTCCGACGGCTTCCAGGTTGAAAACGACTCATCCCTCGATCTGCTCGCCCGCACCGCCGCCAGCCTCGCTAAAGCCGGAGCCGACATTGTGGCTCCCAGCGACATGATGGACGGCCGCGTAGCCGCCATTCGCCGCGCACTCGATGACGACGGCTCAGCCGAGACGCCCATCCTCAGCTACGCCTCAAAATTCGCTTCGGCCTTTTACGGCCCTTTCCGCGAAGCCGCCGGATCCGCCCCCCAGTTCGGCGACCGCAAAACGTATCAAATGGATGGCGCTAACCTGCGAGAAGCCATGCGCGAAATCGATCTCGACCTCAGCGAAGGCGCTGACATGATCCTCATGAAACCAGCCATGCCCTATCTCGACGTGATCCGCGCCGCCCGAGACCGTGTCGATGTCCCGATTGGTGCCTACCAGGTCTCCGGGGAGTACTCAATGCTTCAGGCTGCCTTCCAGAATGGCTGGCTCGACCACGACCGCGCAATCCTCGAGTCCCTGGTCGGAATTCGCCGGGCAGGTGCCGATTTCGCCGTCACTTACTTCGCCAAAGAAGCCGCTAAACTACTCAATTAACAAGTATTCGCACACTTCAAGGAAAGGAACGCCCGAAGTTCTATTTTCTAGCATTCCTCACTAAACTTTCTGCCATTCTGAGCGACCGAAGCGAAGCGCAGCAAGTCGAAGGACCTGTATTTGTTTTTCACGCTTCTCCGTCATAAATCCCTTTGACTTGCGGCGAGTGTGTGCTTTCCTAAAGGCATCCATGCTCAATTTTCTGGAACGCTATTTTGAGTTCACTCGCCTGGGTACCAACTGGCGCACTGAGATTCTCGCGGGCGTCACCACTTTCCTGACCATGGCGTACATCGTCCTGGTCAATCCCGCCATTCTCTCGGCATCGGGCATGCCCCTCGCCGCCGTCACCGCGGCCACCTGCCTCTCCGCCGCCTTCGGCTCCATCCTCATGGGCATCGTTGCCCGCTACCCAATCGCCCTCGCACCCGGCATGGGCCTCAACGCCTACTTCACCTACACCGTCTGCCTCAAAATGCACATTCCCTGGCAGACCGCGCTGGGTGCAGTCTTCCTTTCCGGCGTCATTTTCCTCGCACTCACCGCCGCCGGCATCCGCCAGATGATCCTCCACGCCATTCCGCATGAACTCTACGCCGCCGTCGCCAGCGGCATTGGCCTCTTCATCGCCTTCATCGGCTTTCGCAACGCCGGCCTGGTTGTCGCCGATCCTGAAACCCTTGTCTCCCTCGGCAACATTCGCAGCCCCACCACTGCCCTCGCCCTGCTCGGCCTTATCGTCATGGTCGCGCTCGAAGTAAAGAAAGTCCGCGGCTCCATCCTCATCGGCGTGCTTTCCATCACGGGAATCGCCTGGGCTCTCCACCTCGTCCACTGGACCCCGGCTCCCGGAGGCTTTCAGGCCCTAGCCGCCACCGCCTTCAAACTCGACATCATGGGCGCCCTCAACAAGGGGCTGCTTGAAATTGTCTTTGTCTTTTTCTTCGTCGACTTATTTGATAACCTCGGCACCCTCGTCGCCGTGACCAAGCGCGCCGGCCTTATCGCCGCTGACCACTCCATCCCCCGCCTCAACAGCATCCTGCTCGCCGACGCCACTGCCACCGTCTTCGGCTCGCTCACCGGAACTTCCACCGTCACCAGCTACGTTGAGTCCACCGCCGGCGTCGCAGCGGGCGGCCGCAGCGGCGTCACCGCCATCGTCACCGGCCTGCTCTTTTTAGGAGCCATCGGTGCTGCACCGTTTGTCCGCATCGTGCCTCCCGCCGCCACAGCCCCCGCACTCATCCTCGTCGGCTCGCTCATGCTCGCGACTATCGTTGAAATCCGCTGGAGCGATCCCCTCATCGCCGTCCCTTGCTTCCTTACCCTGGTCCTCATCCCGCTCACCTACTCCATCGCAAACGGCCTCGGCTTCGGCATCATTGCATGGGCGGTCCTACACCTCGCCACCGGCCGCTTTCGCCGCCAGGACTGGCTCCTCTACTTCCTCGCCGCGCTCTTCCTCGCCCGCTTCATCTATCTTGGAACCAGCTAGTGTCGCGACTCTGAGGCTAGTATCATCAGTACGCTCTCTTTAATGCCCAATGGACGCGTCATCCTGGGCCAAGCGTTCTTCAGCGGAGTCGAAGGACCTGCATTTGGCAAGCTGGATTGCTGCTGAAAACTTCTTTGAGCCGCACCAGAAGCTCACGACCCTCGCATGAAAGGCAACAACCATGCCCTGGTATTACTACGCTTCCTATTTCGCCGGTGGATTATTTCTCGCGAACACCGTGCCTCATCTCACCAACGGCATCTCCGGCCGACCCTTCCAAAGCCCCTTCGCAAAACCGCCCGGCAAAGGGCTCTCCTCGTCCACCGTCAACGTACTCTGGGGAATGCTCAACCTCGCCTTCAGCTGGTTCCTCATCTTTCGCGTGGGCAGGTTCCAACCTTCCAACCCGTGGCAAGCACTGCCCGTCGGCATCGGCATGACCATCATGTCAGTCCTGACGGCCCGCAGCTTCGGCCGCTTCCACGGTGGAAATCTCAAGTGAGATGGCTAGCACTCAAGTCGACCCGCTGAAACGGCAGCACAGAGAGTTGATTCGGCAGACCCTCTTAGCCCGTTGTCATTTTCGGCGCAGCCAAGCGAAGTCGAAAGATCCGCTGCCGCATTTCCTCGTCACATAGATGGATGGACTGGTTTGCCACCTCGAAATGGACGGTGAATTCTGACTCTTAATCATCACCCGTCCGGGCATTTCTAATCATTCCAACGGGACTCGGGAGTTGAGAAAAGCGGCGTCCCTGCTTTCTCGAAGGCTTTTCTAATACCTCGCTGACACTCGGGAAAATGACCCGTTCATCATGAGACCGAACCGTTACTTAGGGACATGGGACTTTGGTAATGCGAGGAATGTGCCGGATTGACCTTTCTTCAAACGCCACTCTCCCTCAATATTGTTCTCAGTTACAACGCAAATCTGGGATGGAGTTCTCCGGCCATGTTTCGCTGAGAGGGGAACTCCTCTTTTTTTGGTTTTGGTGCTTGTATTTGAGTTTTGACCGACTCAATTCATTGGTTCGTGCCGAGTTCGTCGCGAGCCGCATGCCCTATTCTTCACGCAACCTTCTGGCGGAAAGAATGGCAACCACATCCTTTATTCCATCGCGGCAGGCAAGAAACCCGTCCACATCATTCTTCCCGCAACAGCACCAGCGGATTCACCGAGAGCGCCCGCCGCGCCGGTATCCATGTAGCCACCAATCCCAGCAGGGCCATCGCCAGGACCACCCCGCCCAATACCAAGGGATCGCGCGGCGTCGCCTGATAAACAATGAATGCCAGCACCCGGCTCGCTAGAATTCCCAGCACCAATCCCGCCGCCGAACCGCATGCCAGCAATTTCAATGGCCGTCCCAATGCCGCCTGCAGCACTTCCTTGCGTCTTGCGCCCAGTGCGATGCGCAGTCCCAGTTCCCGCAGCCGCTTGCTCACGGAGTAGGCGGCCAATCCAAAGATGCCGGTAATTGAAAGCATTGCGCCCATAAAGCCCAGCACGCCCAGGGACACGGTGGCCACATGCGACGGAAATAGCGCGATGTCCAGCCCCTGCGTCCACGTTTGGATATTCAGAGGCAGGCTGGAATCCAGGTTCCGCAATGCTCGCCGGATCGCTGCCGCCAGTTGCTCCGGATCGCGCTCAGAGCGCACCACCAGGCAGGTCAGGCTCGAGTGCGATTGCAGGAATGGAAGAAACATCGCCGGCCGCGGATCTTCGGTCAGTTGATAATACTTTCCGTCTTCCGCCACACCAACCACCTGTACCCGCGTGCCGTCCTCCGTCTTGAAGAATCTGCCCACCGCGTTGGTCACCGAGCCGAACAGCTTGCGCGCAAACAAGGCGTTCACCACGGCCACGCGCGGCGCGTTCTTGTCGTCCTGCCATGAGAAATTCCGGCCGGCCAGCAGCGATGTTTCCGCCGTATGGAAGTAATTGGGAGATATCTTGAACTCCTGTGTGTTCGCGGCGGCATTCGATGTCCTCAAGTCCATCGTCTGGTCCGTGAAGACATCTTCGGTTGCCCCGCCCCCTCCAAGCGGAATCTGACTGACATAACCTGCGGTCGTTACTCCCGGAATCTTTTCGAGCGCTTCGATCATGCGCCTTTGCATCGCCGGCACCTGGTCGCCGCTGTAGCCGGACATGCTCAGAGCGGTATCCACCAGCATCACGTTCCGCGATTCAAATCCAAAATTGCTGTGCATCGATCGCACCAGCCCGCGCACCGCCACCAGCGACGAAGTCACCAGCACCGCGCAGATGGCAATCTGAACCACCAGCAAGATGTCCTTCAGCGTAATGCGCCGCCCCGAATTCCCGGCAACAATACCGCCTGATCCTGCCTTCACCAACTCATATGGATTGATGCGGAGAATCTGTCTCACCGGGACCGCGCCAAAAAGGAACCCGCTGGCTAAGGCCAAAAGCAAAGCGATGACATATACATTCGCATCCGCGTTGACAGGCAGATGAATTGGAAATTCGGGAATGGGACGCCACGTGCTCAACTCGCCCAACAGTGCGACGCTCCCCATCAATCCAACTGCCCCGCCTACCACCGAGATCAGCAGCGCTTCTGTGAATACCTGGCGCAGGATCCGTCTGCGCCGCGATCCCAGCGCAAGACGCAAAGCAACCTCCCGCGAACGGTCAGCAGCCCGCGCGGCAAACAGGCTGCCCAGGTTGGCGCACGCGGCCAGCAAAATCAACCCCGACAGCAGCATCATTCCCGTCACGAAACGCTTCACCGGCGGCCCAAGCATGTCCCCGGCAAGACTTGGACGTGCCAGCGAAAAGGTCATATCTGCATCCGTCTTCGGATAGTTCTTCTCAAGGTACGCACCAACACTGTTCAGGTCCGCAATAGCCTGCGCCGGCGCCACCCCCGCCTTCACATGACCGAGGACCATGTAAATGTCACGTTGTCCTCGGTCGCTGAGTACTTTCCGGCCCTGCACCTGTTCCTGATCCACCATTGGTATCCAGAAGTCGGGAAACATGAAGAGCAATGTCCCTTCGAATCCCGGCGGTGCGACACCAAGGATGGTGAATGGATGTTTGTTCACCTGCACAACCCGCCCCACCACACTGCGATCGTCCTGAAAGTGGCTATGCCAATAGGCGTAGCTGATCACCAGGTAGGGAGCGCTGTTGGGACCATGCTCGTCGGCGCCGTTGAAAAAGCGGCCGAGCAACGGCTGAATGCCCAATGCGTCAAAGTAGTTTCCTGTGACCTCATAGCCCCACGCCTGCGATGGATTTCCGCCCGTATTCAGCGCCGCCGGGGCAAGAATATAAGCCGTCAGGCTCTCAAAACCGCGGTTACGATCGCGAAGATCGAGGTAGTCGGGATAGGAAGTTCCCTGCTCTTTCAATCCGCCGCGCTCAAGCGTGTACAAGCTTTCGGCGTGCGGCACATTCAGCGGCCGCAGAAACAGCGCATTCAAAACCGCGAACACCACCGCGTTCGCGCCTATCGCCAATGCCAATGTGCCGATGGCAGCAAACGTGAATCCGGGAGATCGCCGCAACTGCCGCAGCGCGAATCGCACATCGGCCCACATCGATTCCAGCGTGGGCAATTGCCACACTTCGCGACTGCGCTCCTCCAGCATTGTCCGGTTGCCAAACGCCAACCGCGCCGCTCGCTTCGCTTCCTGCGCACTCATGCCTTCGCGCATAAGGTGCTCGGTACGCTCTTCAATATGCAAGCGGATTTCTTCAGAGAGATCGTCGTAAATCTTGCGGCGGCGGAAGAGATTCGGTAACCATCCCATGGGAGTTTCCTCCTGGTCGGCGGGAAGCCGGATTCTAGGCATGTTTACTACAGGCATAGAGTAAACAAGTAACGACGGCCTGTCAAACAAAATTACAGCGGGCCCCGTCCATGGCGGTCGTCCTGAGCAAAGCGCTGCGGAGTCGGAGGATCTGGTTCTTGGTAGCGTCATGGGTGGGAAGGCACAACCTGAACCACCGCCCCCCTCTTTCCCAATATCCGATCGGCCGTCCCCATTGCCTGCCTGAATCCCTCACCCGCCACTTCCCAAAAAGTCGTAAACTCATTCCATACCGCCCTTGTACGATGAAGCCTGGAGTCGCTCCCCGACAATGCTCCGCGTCTTGCCAACCTCGAACCGGCGTACCAGCAACGCCCATCGGCTGACCTTGCCGCGCGCCGCATTCACGGCCATCGCGATTCTCGCCTTCGCACTCGCTTTAACGGCCTGCGAAAACGTGGCCGGCTACACCCAGCCCAGCCTCGTCCGCGTCATTGATGCGTCCTACATTGCTCCCGCCGTCAACGTGAAAGTTGAAGGCACGCTGCTCGCCGGCAACATTGGCCAGGGCACCATCACCCCGTATGGCACGCTGCCAGCATCGGCCGACGCCGCGATCGTCATTACCGCGGCCACCGGCGGCACTGCGCTGGTTACCACTAACGGCACCCTGCTCGCCGGCCATCAGCATTCCGTCTTCCTCACGGACAATGGCGCTGCACCCACCAGCTACGAAGTCACAATCCTTGAAGACCAGCAGACCGCGGCTCCAGGCGGCCATTCCGATTTCCGCTTCCTCAACCAGGCTCCCAAGACCGGCCCGGTAGACATCTACATGGTCCCCAGCGGCACCACCCTGGCCAACACCATTCCCCTTGTCTCCGCTCTCCCGGTTGGCTCAACCGCCGGTTACATCGCATTTACTTCGCAGACCGTCACCATGGTCATCACCCCCACAGGGGTTCAAACTCCCAAGTACAGTTCCACGGCCATCGCCCTCACCGGCGGAGAAGTCCGCACCGTCCTTATCGTTGACACCCAGCTCACGAGCAATCCCCCAGTTGAAGTCTTCACCGCCAACGACGTGAACTAGGGAAATCGCCCGGTCGCCACCGGCGACCCTCATCACTGTTCCGGCCCAGCACCCATGCGTATACTCGTGCGCAAGGCAAGCAGATGGATCCATCCAGTTTTCTATTCCCGTCCTCGTTGCAAGGCGCGGCCTCGCTCACCATCGTCCTCGCTTTTGCCGGCTATCTGGTTACCTTTCTCAGCTCTCGGATGCTGGCTCGCCGTCAAGACAAGCTACGCCTGGTAGACAAACGCCTCAATGAGTTTTACGGACCGCTCTACGTAGCTTCCAAGGCCGGTCACATCGCCTATCGCTCGCTGCTCAAGAAGCAACGCAAGACCAAGAGCGATCCCATTCTCGATTCCGAAATGAAAGAGTGGGTCTTGTGGATGACCACCATTTTTATGCCCCTCAACGACGTGCGCGAGAAGGTCATCATTGAGAAGGCCCACCTGATCATCGAAGAGCAGATGCCGCACTGCCTTCTCGAATTCGTCACTCACGTCGTAGGGTATAAGGCCGTTCTCGCCAAGTGGGCGGAAGGAGACTATTCTGAGCGCCGCTCTACTATCGGCTGGCCGCCTGATTTCGACACCTACGTCGAGCACTCCTACAAAGCCCTCAAAGCCGAGCAGACTCGCCTTCTGCATGGAGCCCTCTGGTCCCTCTACCACCGGCTCATGCATGTGAAGAAGTGAAAGAGTGAAGGTGTGAACAAGTGAAGAAACGAAACCCCGCGCAACGAAAAGTGGCCAGCAACCAGAGCCCCAAAACGGCTGCCCCAATTCCTGACCACTGTTCACTATTTCACTTCTTCACCGTGCACTGTTCACTGCACACTGTTCACTGCCCTAGTACCGATAATTATCCGCCTTGTACGGCCCTTCCACCGGCACGCCCAGGTACTCTGCCTGCTTCGGCGTCAGCGTAGTCAGCTTCACCCCGATCTTCTCGAGATGCAGCCGCGCTACTTCCTCGTCCAGGTGTTTCGGCAGCACATAGACGCCTATCTTGTAGCTGTCCTTCTTCTCCCAAAGGTCAAGTTGCGCCAGCGTCTGGTTCGCAAAGCTGTTCGACATCACAAAGCTCGGATGCCCGGTCGCGCAGCCCAGGTTCACCAGCCGACCTTCTGCCAGCACGAAAATCTCGTGCCCATCGGGGAAAAGGTACTTATCCACCTGCGGCTTGATGTTGAGCTTCTCCACGCCCTTCTCTTCGTTCAGCCGGTCCATCTGGATTTCGTTGTCGAAGTGTCCGATGTTGCAGACAATGGCCTGGTCTTTCATCTTCTTCATGTGCTCAAGCGTGATGATGTCCACGTTTCCGGTGGTGGTCACGTAGATGTCGCCGCGTCCCAGCGTATCTTCGATCGTCGTAACTTCAAAGCCTTCCATTGCCGCTTGCAGCGCATTGATCGGATCGATCTCCGTCACAATGCACCGCGCGCCCATCCCGCGCAGCGAGTGCGAGCAGCCCTTGCCCACATCGCCATATCCGCAGATCACCGCCACCTTGCCCGCAACCATCACGTCCGTTGCCCGCTTGATACCATCGGCCAGCGATTCACGGCAGCCATACAGGTTGTCGAACTTCGACTTCGTTACGGAGTCGTTCACGTTGATGGCCGGCACCAGCAGTTTGCCCTGCTCCATCATCTTGTACAAGCGATGCACGCCCGTCGTCGTCTCTTCTGAAACGCCGCGCCATTCCTTCGCCACCTTGTGCCAGTGCTGCGGATCTTCCGCGTACACCTTCTTCAGCAGGTCCTTGATGACTTTTTCTTCGTGGCTGCCCGATGGGCTGTCCACCCACTTGTCGCCGTTCTCGAGCTCATACCCTTTGTGAATCAGCAGCGTCACATCGCCGCCGTCATCCACCACCAACTGCGGTCCGAGGCCACCCTTATGATTCAGAGCCTGATAGGTGCACCACCAGTACTCCTCAAGGCTCTCGCCCTTCCACGCGAATACCGGAACTCCGGTCGCAGCAATCGCGGCGGCCGCATGGTCCTGCGTCGAGAAGATATTGCAGCTCGCCCAGCGCACATCGGCACCCAGGCTCACCAGCGTCTCAATCAGCACCGCCGTTTGAATCGTCATGTGCAGCGAGCCCGTGATCCGGACGCCCGCCAGCGGTTTGCCCGCCGCATATTTGTTCCGAATCGATACCAATCCCGGCATCTCGTGCTCGGCAATGGAGATTTCCTTGCGGCCCCAGTCGGCCAGCGACATGTCGGCTACTTTATAAGCCAGATCCGTAATTTCAAGTGTTGAACTCGCCATTCATTCCTCCGTAATATCGTCAAATCGTGATATGTTGATATGTATCAGAAACCCGCTATGCCGTCAATCGTAAAAATCTTGCGCGTCGTAGCCGAACCGAACCGGCTCCGCATCCTTTTGCTCCTCCGCGGCGAAGAACTCTCCGTGGCCGAGCTGCAGGAAATCCTTGTCATGGGCCAGAGCACCATATCCACCCACCTCTCGCAATTAAAGCAGGCCGGCCTGGTAGAAGACCGCCGCACCGGCAAAAATAATCTCTACCGGCTGACCCACTCTGGTGGGGAAGACGTTTTGGACCAGCTCCTCGATCGCGCAAAAGACGAGATCCCCGAAGCCCTCCCCGACCAGTCCGCGATGCGTCGCGTCCTCAAGAAACGTCAGGACAAAATGCGCGCCTTCTTCGATTCCGTCGCCGGCCGTCTTGGCAAGGACTACATCCCCGGCAAATCCTGGAAGAGCCTTGCTGAAGCCCTGCTGCGCCTCATGCCGCCCCTGGTCATTGCCGACCTCGGCGCCGGCGAAGGAGGGTTTGCACTCCTCCTTGCCCAGCGCGCCCAAAAAGTCATCGCTGTCGACACATCAGCCAACATGATCGAGGTCGCTCGCGAGCAAGCTCGACGCAACGGAGTCACCAATGTTGAGTACCGCCTCGGCGACATGGAAGAGCTCCCGATCGACACCGCTGTGGTCGATGTTGTCTTCTTCTCGCAATCCCTGCATCACGCACTGCATCCGGACCGTGCCCTGCAGGAAGCCTTCCGCATTCTTCGCCCCGCCGGCCGCATCGTGATTCTCGATCTCGCGCGCCACCGCTTTGAAGAAGCCCGCGAGCTCTACGCCGACGAATGGCTAGGCTTCAGCGAGGCAGATTTGGAATCCCTGCTCCAAAAATCCGGATTTGGCAATGTACAGACTTCCGTCGTCGACAAGGAGCTTGAAACCCCGCAGTTCCAGACCCTCCTCGCCGTAGCCGACAAACCCTGATAAACATGAGCTGTCATGAAGCCGCGGTCAAGAAGCTCACCGACGCCAGGCGGAAAGGAAATCCGCCGCCCAAGCCAGAACCTGCACCCGCGAAATCAAGAGTTGTAAACATTATGGATGTGCTCCGCGGCAGCCTCGCGGAGAGCAAGAAGCCGCGTAAGAGCGCTGCCAAGAAGCCGAAGCGAATCGCAAACTTGCAATGTGGTACCATCACGGCGTGAATCCCCTGCGACGCGTGAAAAATCAGTTGTCCTTCTTGACCGTATGGGTTGAGAAGGTCGGAGTGCCGGCCACCGCATCCCGTCTCCGGTTGCGTATTCGTAAAGCTCTCGGCATGCACCCTGAAACGTGGAGCGTGCGTCCCCGCCAGGTACAGCACACACTGACAGTTCGTTTGGGCGACAGCAGCGACATGGACGTCTTTTCGCAGATTTTCATCTCTGAGGAATACAGAACCCTCAAGTCTTTACGCGAGGTCACAGTGTTTCTTGACCTGGGCGCGAACGTCGGCTTCGCCTCCGCATATCTCCTCAACTGCTTTCCAAAGGCGCGCGTCATCTCCGTTGAACCGGACGATCGCAATGTAGTAATTTGCAGGGCCAACCTCTCGCCCTATAAAGATCGCGCCCGCGTCCTGCACGGGGCGGTATGGGCAAAGCGCACAGCCCTGCAAGTTTCACAAGGCTCCTACGGGGATGGACGCGAATGGGCAACACAGGTCTCTGAGCCTCCTGAAGGCGCCGAAGGCTCAGTGCAGGCGTGGGACATGAGCAGCCTTATCGAGATGGCCGGCGTCGATAAGGTGGATCTACTGAAGGTGGATATCGAACGAGCGGAGCTGGCCGTATTCGACGACTCGGCAAAGGCCTGGCTGCCCAACGTGCGGAACATCTGCATCGAACTGCACGGCCCCGATTGCGAAGACGCATTCTTTGCTGCGCTGGCCGGCTTCGATTATGAACTCAGTTACTCCGGCGAATTCACCATCTGCAAAGACATTCGCCAAAAAGCTCTCGCGAACTAGTCTAAAACTCGCGTCGATGCTCATCCTCGTCGAATCTCCGCATCCAGCAGCAAGCGCTTTCGCTCCACACCCCAGCGATATCCGGTAAGCGATCCACTTACACTCACAACGCGATGGCAAGGCACCACCAGCGCTACTCGATTGGTGGCGCAGGCACGAGCAACCGCGCGAGTCGCTTTTGGATCGCCCAACTCCCGGGCCAGTTGGCTGTAGCTTCTGGTCTCGCCACGAGGAATTGCCCGCAGTACCTGCCACACGCGCAGTTGAAAAGCCGTTCCGCGCAGATCCAGGGCCAGGCCGCCATCCGCCTCTCCTCCGCCAATTCCCGCCACTGCCGCATCGACAAACCGTGACAGCGAAGCATCAATGTGCAGCGTGGCCAGCGGGAACTCCTGGCGCAAACTCGCCTCCGCATCTTTGCTCGTCTCCCCTAGCGCCAGCCAGCATAGCCCCCGTTCCGTGGCGCCCACCACCAGCCACCCAAACGGAGACCGCGCCGTTGTGTATCCGATGCGTTCGCCGCGTCCCCCTTGCGCAAATCGTTTCGGCGTCATGCCGAGTTGAGCGCCTTCATACGCCCTGCTTGACGAGCCATAGCCCGCTTTATACACCGCGTTCGTCACATTGCCTCCCTGCTTCAGCGCTCCGCGCAACGCCGCTGCGCGCAGCGCACGTTGATACTGCAACGGACTCGCGCCAATCTCTTTCTTGAACAATCGCTGCACCGTAAATGGGCTTAACCCCGCCACCCCTCCTAATTCAGCCAGCGGTACGGCTCGGTCCAAATTCGCTTCCAGGTAAGCGCGCACCTTGTCCAAAGGCTTGCCTCCCGCCGCAGTGGGATTGCAGCGTTTGCATGCGCGATATCCAGCGGCGATCGCCTCATCCGCGTTCGCAAAAAATCGCACATTCTCGCGAAGCGGCCGTCGGCTGCCGCAATCAGGCCTGCAAAATACGCCTGTGGTCGTAACCGCGTAAAGGAACGCCCCGTCGTTCTTTCGCGCGAGTAATTGTTCCCAGGCTCTCTCTGGATCAATCGCCTTCGCACTCCGCACCAGCCGGGGCCGTCCAGTTCGAGCGATCCCGCCGTACTGCGCTTCTCTCGTTGCCATCTGTGTTGTTCCCATCATGGAAACTATCGTCGCGCAATGCAGGCCAGGGACGCTATCCACTTCTTGCGCCCAATTCTTTTTATGGAGGATTTACTTGTCGTCCCAGACAGCAAGACTCTTCAGCACTGCTTCGGCGCGTTCCAGGTCCTCTTCGGTGTCAACCCCGATCGTGTCTCCCGGTGCGGCGGCCACATACACGGCGATTCCATTCTCCAGCATTCGCAATTGTTCCAACCGCTCCACCCGTTCCAGAGGTGAAGGCGCCAGGGCCGCAAACTGCTGCAGGGCCGCTCTTCGATACGCATAGATTCCCAGGTGCTTGCGATAGCCGCGAAATCCCTCATGGTCGCGATCGAACGGGATCGTCGCCCGCGAGAAATAAAGCGCTCTGCCGTCCAGCGCGGTCACCACCTTCACCGCGTTTGGATTCGCAAACTCCTCACCCGGGCAGCGCATTGCCAGCGTCGTCACGTCCACTTCTTCGCGTTCAAACAGCCGCAGCAAGGGCGGGAAAAACTCCGGCGTCAACGTCGGCTCATCGCCTTGAATATTGACGTAAACATCCGCGTCGATTTGTTGCGCGGCTTCCCACACCCTGTCTGAGCCGCTGGGACAATTCGACGAAGTCATTACCACCGTAATGCCGAGATTCCGGCAGACCGCTGCCACCTCTTCGGCGTCCGTGGCTACAACGACAGGATTCATCAGTTCGCAGGCGGACGCGGCACGCCACACCCAATCCACCATCGGCCGCCCCGCAATCACGCGCAGCACTTTGCGGCTAAGCCGTGTGGAATTGAGCCGCGCCGGAATTACGCCAACGATGCGTAACGTACTCATGCACGCGAGTGTACCGCAGCCGAGTCAAACTTCTACTCCTCATTCAATCGCGAACGCGCAAACCCTTTCGCCGCATTGATTTTCGATCCACCCGCCAGTATCATCGGTAGAGGGGACCGCGCGCGGATTTCGCTCCGCCCTTCTCGGCGGGTTCACGAAGCCCGTGCCATCGATTTACCCTCCGGCGGAGTAGCTCAGATGGTTAGAGCGACGGATTCATAACCCGTAGGTCGGCAGTTCGATCCTGCCCTCCGCCACCAATGATCTCATCAACATAAGCTGGCAGCTCAGTTTCGAGATCTTCGCTTGGTTGCGCGGGGGTTGCAGACGGTTGCCGTGTTGACTGAATCAATTCAGGGGATTTCTGGTCCAGTCGATCGACGTAAGAGACGTCGGCACATGGAATCAGATGGCCGTAGGTATCGACCGTGACCTGGATGAAACTGTGACCCATTTGTTCCTTGACGTAGACGATCGAAGCTCCGCTCTGAATGAGTAGCGATCCGAAGGTATGCCTCCGGTCATGAAGGCGTATTTTTCGGATTCCAGCCCCCTCTAAAACCGGTATGAAGTACCGGTGATAGAGGTTATCCGGATCCAGAATCATGCCATCCGGAGAAGGCCTTATGGAAAAACGACCTCATCGTCCGCGAGTGAAAAAACGGCATGTCTACGGGAGAGAGTTCACAATAGATACATGAACGATGATCCAGCAGAACAGTCTGCCGGCGACCGCGAAACTCAGCAGGCCTCCGACGAGGCGACAGAACGGCTGATGCGTTTGAATGTTTGGCTTAATGGGCTACTCGAAGGCGGTCCGACCCTCGCTGAAGCAGTGAAGCCATGGCGCGAAGGGATTTCCATATATAGCGGCTCCGCGGAGACGTTCAGCGAGGATCGCGACGAAGTACCCGAAGACGACGCCAAGCTAATAGAAGAACCGTTGATGGCGGCAATCAGCAGGCTCCGTCAGCAGCGTGAGCAATCCGGCAATGCGCCGTGTGAGATTCATGAAGAGGAGCAGCGAAGAAGGCTTGCGGAGGTAGTCGAGACGGCGAGGGCCGGCCGTTGCGCAGGAGTGGAATTTACGCCTTTGGATATCGTGTTGGCGGCCCGTTACATCGAAGGGGTAATCACCTCGGAGGACTACCGTTCTCGAACGTGAGTTATCCAGGCACTTCAGTGAATGGACATGAGGTTGATCGTGGTGGTTGTAAAGCAAGAACAACTTCCTGGAACTCAAGCAACTTCCGTCCGGCGTCTTCATCGATGACGTCGCGATGCGCGGGTTGCGGATCATCTCAGCTTAGGGAGTATAGGCCCTTCAGAGGGGTACAACTGGCGGCTGCCGTAACCGCCGAGCCAGAAGTAACACTTGCATTTCTTCGAAGGAGCGTATACTCGCCCTCAGTTGGAAAGCTTCCTCGCCTCTAGCTGATGACGGCTTGCTCCTGACGAGCACCTCTCACGAAAGACCAAAGCACGGATCGGAGACAATTATGTTCTCTGGGAAAAAATCCGACTTAAAAAATCACCTTTCAGCAAAACATCCCACGTTCACACACAAAGTGGTGGCGCGTGGCGCAAAAGATCAAATGGTCGAAACGACGCGCCAGGAGAAATCGCTTCCGGAGAGGGATGTGCCGCCCAAGCCTGAAGGACGCGAAGTCCTTAATTTCTGGTCTTAACAGTCCCCAATTCCAACGAGTTCTCCCCCGGCATGCAGGAACATGTCGGGGGCTTTCGTTTTAGGGCGCACAGCGATTGAGCCGCATCAGATCACGCCTCAGACGCATGTTTGTTGATGATCTTGACCAGGCGCAACCGATGACATCTGGATTCGTCGGCTGCAGAAGCACCCAATGCTGATTGGGGTACGTGCTGCGACCTGCACGCCGTGATCCCGGCGTGAAGGTGGTTCCTGCATTGGCCGCTCGGCGTTCCCGGAAATACCGATACGCCAACGTCGTCTGCCCTTCTACGCCATCTCCGGAAGCGGACGGGCCGTCAAACGGGGTACAGCCCTCCAGTGAGGCGGACAGCCCTCCCAGCTTCCGGATCGCCGATCCTCCAGAAGCTGATCGTCGTCCCATTATTGTGGCGCAAGTGTCAGATGCGAATTAGGCGGATTTTTGAAGCAGACCGCTGCGCAGCAGGCGGTAAGCCTCGTTGATCGCAGCCATCTGTTCGGTGGCAAGCAAGCGAACTTCTTTGGTCCTGCTTTCGAACTGGTCGGGATGCCACTGGCTTACCTTGCGACGGTACGCCGCTCTGATCTGTTTCTGGGTGCTGGTTGCGGTCACTCTCAGGAGCTGACAGGCGCCGTCCTGTGTCATTGGATGAATTGCGTCCTGACTGCACTCGCACTCCTCAGCGAATGCATCGGATTCTCGCGCGGCTTGGCCTTGTGTCTGCGCGGCAGGATTTTCAGCGGACTGCAGCGACCAGCCGGCGTCGTATCGTCCTGCGTTCGCAGTGTCGCGGGCGGAAAAGACAAACTCTGGATATGATTCTCTCGCTTGCACGAATGAAGCGATTTCGATGCTATCGGTTTCACGATACCCGTGGTCTAGACTCTCGTCATCCGCCTGCGCGTGTTGTCTCTGCTGCCATTTCTCTACCGCAGCAGGGACGCCAAGGGTCCAGCTTTGTACAAAAAAGAGAGGGTCGGGCTCGCCATTGCCTCCAAGGAGCCGCTCAACATCGTTAACGAAACGCCAAGTGTGCTCCGGGCGCCGCTCCCCAAACGCTGATGCGCCATCGTAGCTTTCCTGCGCCGTGGAACTAGAGCCGCGATGCACATTGAATTGGTTTTTCATCCGTTACCTCAGCACTTGGGTGCGCCGTACCGCCGAGAACGGGCTCTCTAAGTCCCGGCTCTGCAGGCTCAGCGTAAGTCGTTCATCGGCAAGCGGACGTGTTTGTTCTATGCACATCTGAGTCCTTGCACGTTAGACACGTCGGCCCGGTCCACCGCCGCAGGGATATCAACCTGGCTGGCGCGGTAAGATTGGTGCAATCTGAAACTCATCGCTGGACTGCGACTGTACCCCATGAGTCTTTCTTCCTTTATATGGTCGGTGGCCGATTTGCTGCGCGGCGACTACAAGCAGTCGGAATACGGCAAGGTCATCCTCCCCTTCACAGTGCTGCGGCGCCTGGATTGCGTGCTGGAGACGACGAAGCAGTCCGTCCTGGCCGAGTTGGTCACGCGCAAAGCCACCGGGGTCAATCCGGAACCCTTCCTGCTGCGCAAGGTGAAACAGAGTTTCTACAACACCTCACCCATGGACCTGAAGACGCTCATGGGCGACCAGGATCAAATCGCAGTCAACCTCAAGGCGTACATCCAGTCCTTCTCTCCCAACGTGCGGGACATCTTTGAACGATTTGACATCTACACGCAGATTGACAGGCTGGAAAAGTGCAGCCTGCTTTATCAGGTAACGGAGAAGTTTGCCGGGTTCGACCTGCACCCAGAGGTGGTCTCGAACATGGAGATGGGCACCGTCTTCGAGGAACTGATCCGCAAGTTCGCTGAGATCTCCAATGAGACGGCCGGAGAGCACTTCACTCCCCGCGAAGTCATTCGGCTCATGGTCAACCTGATCTTTGTCGAGGACGACGACGTGCTGGCTACCCCAAGCGTGGTGCGCACCATCTATGACCCGACGGCAGGCACGGGCGGAATGCTCTCCGTGGCGGGCGAGTACCTGGCCGAGCACAACCCCCAGGCCCGGCTCACCATGTTCGGCCAGGAGCTGAACGACGAGTCCTACGCTACTCTATTCACAGACTGCGAGCCTATTACGCCCCGCTTGTTTCGCGTCGTACATGGCACGATCCGCCTCATTCAGCAAGCTTCGAAAGTCGATGTTGCGCCGTTTCAACTGAGATAGTCCAATCGAGACGGTAACCTGAATGCGTTCTGCCCCTCGCGAAACTATTACGGTTTCCGCCACAGTCGAACAAATTCTCTGCGCAGCCCCCATGGCGCCATCGATGTCGGCTTCAACGATCACGGCGGTAAACTCCTCTCCACCAGCGCGGCCAAAGATGTCCTCGTCACGCAGTGTACCGCGAATCAGGTGCGCCACATTCTTCAGGACTTCGTCGCCAATGCTGTGTCCCCAGGTGTCGTTGATCGCCTTGAAGTGATCGATGTCGATCATCAGTAACGTGAACGGTCTTTCGAAGCGGATCGAACGCGCTAGTTCGGCCTCAGCCAACTCAACGAAGTGGCGGCGGTTGAATAGCCCAGTCAAGTAGTCTGTCTGCGCTTGAACCTCCGCGAGCTTCTTCAGTTCAAGTTCGATCTCGAACTTCTTCTGCACGAGAAGCAGATTCATCGCAGACTGTAGCCCCTCCAAACGGACCTGGTGCGCCCGCGTGTGCAGGATCAAGGCAAACAGTCCGCCAAGAACCAGCCCATCGACGATCAGGACCTGGATGGCGGTCAGATTGACGATCGAGGCAATTCGACTGCTTCGGCTCGCAAGCCAATAAACTAGATTGCTCATGAACACAGCAACAAAGAACAAGCGCACGAGCCGGCGGCGAGGCGTGTGTTCGGTACGGAGGGAAAAGGCGATGACGACAAAATACAACCAAGTAATCTTAATTAGCGCTGCGTTTGAGTTACTGGCAAATGCGTTGTATCCCAGGGCGATTGCCGCAAGCAAAACGGGGAAGGTCCAAAGGAGCAGGTTGAGCCCGCGCATCAGCAATGGCGGCGGCTCATAGGGCTTGAATAGCTCCCTGCAGAAGAGGACAGGGGTGAAGTTGATTGCCAGGTAGAGGATGGCGTTGACCAAGTCAAGCACGTGGGGAAAGCGGGTGACAAACAAAGGTGCAAGATAGCCGGTAGCGGCGATACCGAAAAGGGTGTAAACAGCTTGGTGAAGGGCAAACAAGCCCACTACCCGCTGCCGGTCCAAAATGTAAGTGTGGATCGCCCATAATAGCAGGCAGAGCATGGCGGTGACGAAAAACATCATGACCAGATCGCGTTGGTGATCCCATCGATCGGCCTCGGCCGGTTCGATGGCTTCCACGCTGAACTGGGCTGGGCTCCTGGTCGTGACACGAAGGTAGTATGTTGCCCCCGGAGCCGGGACATCGACCACAAAACCAAGTGAGATGCTGGCGCGATCACGTTCGCCGAAAGGGAATTGATTGCCGGTTACGCTCGTCTTCCAAGTCAGCGGATTGCCGATTCCGGCCTGGTAGAGACGAACCTCATTCAGCGATGTGGGGCGAAGGAAGAGCACGACTTTGCCGCCATTGGCAGGTGCCTGCACGCGCAGGCAGAACCAATGCACGCTCTCCGAACTGGCCATGAAAGGCGTGGATGTGGCAGGGATGGTCACGCGTCCGGCCACATCGGCAATCGTCAGAGAGCCAGTAGGATCGTCCAACATGGTACGCGAAATGATCAGATCGCTCCCCAAAGCAGGGGGAGTAAGAATAAACCCAACGATAACGATCAGACTGCCAGCAATGAGCTTCATCCAATCACTCGCAGGAGGACTCGGATGGTCAACCTATGCCATCTGGCGCCAGATGCAAATCCGCCGGAGACTAGGCAGAACCAATTCTGATCCATCGTTACCCCAGTGAATCCAGATTACAATCCTGACAATGCCTTATCGGCAGCTCCAAGCCGGATTCAATGCGTAGACCTCGGCGATCACTCAAAAGCCCCATAGGTTGTCAGTTCATAACCGGCCAAAGAGGTGATCACGGGCTTTTTACTGGAGAAAGCGGCCCCGGCGCGGGTCGCGAAGCGGTCAGCCGGGGCCAGTGACGCGTACCGCGAGATGATCGAGTTGGAGCTGTCGCGAGGCCGCAACGTGAGGATATCTTCGATGCCTCTGTAGTGGTGCGCCGTTGACCGGAGTCCAAGCCAGACGCAGCCTTCTTAAAGCTCAAAGTAACGGCGAAGGTGACGGAGACATGCATTCCCCGATCGTAAACCAAGATCGTGATCGCTTGCTGGTAACGTCAGATATCGAGGCCGTGTTCAGACGTCGATGGAGGCGTCGGTCGGATTACACGCCACACAGCGGCTGAACGTTCAGTTGCTTACATCATCACGGAGACGGCTACGACGGCATACCGCTGGAAGTGAACGCGTATCTCCTTGAGGACCGGTTTGAGGAAGACCCGGAGACGCGATTCTCGGTGGAAGCAGCAGTCGGCGCGTGGATTCGTGAGGACTGGTTTTAGACGCTCAAGATACACACACATGCTCGTCGCACCTTATTCTGATCCAACTTGTACCCCTACGTTTGCCGGGCTTGCCGCAGACCTCGCAGATTTGAAACGATTGAAGCTCCGCAGCTTCAATGACAGAGGAAATGGCGTCGTCGCAAGAGTTGGTGTAGAAGCGCAGGCCGAATTTTTCTTTCACCTGCAATACCTCAAATGGCTCCGAAGTCTCGCAAGCAGCAACGACAGGTTCCAGGTGCTCGCACAGCCGCCAGACGAGGTCGAACCAACCGTCGCCGCTCTGAAAGCCCAAGGGCATGAGCGTCTCACGTACATCCCCGTCCACCTTGAACCACTTCGGCCAGCGCTCAACAATGCGTTGTTCCAGTTCTCTTCGCATCGCCACTATCCTTCGATTTCGCATACAGTTGACGATCCGATCCTAGCAAGGTACGACCCTCGCGGTCTCAGCGTGCCAGGCACCACTCTCACGATATGATGCCTGCCCACTTACCTTACGCTCCATGGCGTTCGTCCCTCCACGTTCCGTCTAGTAAGTCAGCGAATCAGGCCCAGGCAACTCTTCCAGGTTAGCTGGAGTTCGTAGGAGTGAACTTCTCGACATCGAGATTTTCGCTCAGCGCGTGCAAGGCAAACGCGAACCCGGGAGACGGGGCGATGGTCCAACCCAGGCGAACTGCGTTCTCGGGCGAAAAGATCGGAACCTGAACGATGAGGTGGAGGGTTTCCAGTCTTAAGGCGCGTTGGTTGATGTCGGCGTATCTCAGGTCGAGAAGGTCACACAGTTTGCTGACCGTGAGCTGACCACGGACACCGAGCGCGGTCAGAATCCTTAGACCATCCGTTTGAAGAAGGACGGCAGCCTTTAGCGCAGCGAGAGTTTCGGCTTTCATGCGGCTCAGAACCCGGATGCCTTGCTATGGCGCGACCCTGCGACAGTGGTCCCGCGTAATGTCTCGATGCCCTCATGGAGATCGTCGAAGGATACATCGCGCTGGTCCACAAAAGCGCGTTGGCCGGCGATGACGTACGTCTCCCGAAGTTGCGCAAACGAAAAACCATCTGACGCCTGGGCAAGTGTTTCCAACGCCCCCGAGGACATCTCGTGAATCCGTCGCAACTGGATAAACGTGCCGCCCCTTGCGAACGCCGGGGAGAGGGTCAAGCTCGCTCTTCGAGCCTCCTCACGAACAGCTCGTAGCGTTGGTGCTCAACCAAAGCAGCAAAGCCCGGATTGCTCGGGGCTCGCTGAGAGTGGAGGCTGCAGTTCGATTGTCCGGCCGAAGTTCCTGCCTCCAATCGTCCTTCAACTTGCGAACGCCTTGAGCATAGTGCTCCCTTGCTGGATTTCGATCACGCCGCAGTCAAAGCTTGGCAAGATACTGCGGTCGTTCCACAGCTTGCCAAGCAGCCAACTGCCTCGTTCCCTGTTGCTCATGTGCTTCCATCTGGAAATCTCTGCCTACGTCCCGCATGAGCCCGGATCGTTGCAACGTCGAGAGTCTTGCGCTCGTCGAGGGCCTTCCCTCAGGCATACACGTTCAGAGAGCTACCCGCACCGTAAGCGCTCTGGAGCGCAGCATTCGCGGCATCCGAACTGCTGGAAGAGGTGCTCGGATTCAGAGAACTGAGGAAGCCATCGACCAACTGAACTGCCTGCGACTCAGCCTGCAGGGCGTTGGCCAAGACAGGTGACGGGGAGTTCTTCAGGTCGTTTTGCACTGTGGCGAACGCGGTCTGTGCGGAGCTGAGGTCGCCCGCAGTGAGCGCATTACCAAGAGTGGTCATGTCAGTGGAGAGTTGAGTGCCCGTTGCGGACCCGGATATGCTTGAGAGGTTCTGGTTAATCTGCTGTACGGTTGCAAATGCAGATTTTGCCCCTGTCAGGTCGCCGGCGGCTAAACTGGATTGCACCTGCTGCCAGGCTTGCTGAGCCTGCGTGATATTGCTAGACGCTAATACATTTTGAGCCAGGCTTCCCGCCGAAATCGCTCCGACACTCATAAGTCCACCTCGCACTGACCGCGATGAAGAGCGGTGCATCGCCTTATCGGCAGGGAACCGTTTTTTGTTCAGGTCAAGATTTCAACGAAATTGGCTCCAGACTCAAGTAGTCGAGGGCGCGACTTCAGGCAGGAAGCATTCCGGGCTTATCCCACAAATCCATCAAGAAACCTGCCCCCAATGATGGCCAAGCCTGTTCCCATTTGTCACTCCTGCCGATAGGGTGCAATGACGTGGCTACTGAATCGAACGAACTCGACGGCAAGAAATGTGTTTCTCGACCCGTACGCCCAACTCAAAGGCGGCCGGTGCGATTGATCTCTCGGAAGCTAGGTGTTCTGGTCATAAATCATGGGCTCAGAGAAAAATAAACGGTTACGGTTATGTCCTATTCCCACGGCTAAAGACAGGTGTATCAACCTGCAGGGTGATTTCGCTTTGTCCATTTTTTCCCCGATATCGCTCGACTTCCTCAGGGTCACAAATCGGTTCCCGGGAGTATCTAAACGGGCCCTTATACTCGCGGGTATTGTTCTGCTTGCTTGGCCTAGAATTCCGGCCTGTTCTGCGCAGGCTCCTGACCTTACTCAGGAGAGTCTCGAAGATTTAATGAGCATCGAGGTAACATCCGTTTCAAAAAAGGTGCAGAAGACTTCCCAGGCCGCGGCGGCTATCTTCGTGATCTCTCGTGAGGACATTGACCACTCTGGCGCACTCAATATCCCCGACCTGCTGCGCATGGTTCCAGGCCTTGACGTAGCGCAGATCGACGGCACCAATTGGGCCATCAGCGCCCGCGGCTTCAACGGCCAGTACTCCAACAAGCTCCTGGTGCTGGTTGACGGTCGAATGGTATACACCAACACTTTCGCAGGCGTCTTCTGGGACTCTCAGAATGTTCCCCTCGGCAACATTGAACGAATAGAAGTCATTCGAGGTCCCGGGGCGGCCGTCTGGGGGTCGAATGCCGTGAACGGCGTCATCAACATCATTACTCTCAGCGCCGCAGACACCCAGGGAGCGAGCATTGCGGGCAGTGCAGGCAACGGGAGTATGGGGCCGGAAAGTTTAAGTTACGGTGGCAAGGTTGGCAAATCCGCGGCTTACCGAGTCTATATGGAAGGCTTGGAGTTCAATGCATTGCCAACTTTGGCCGGCGTCGACGGCCAGGATGACTGGCGCCTTGTTCATGGCGGATTTCGCGCCGATGCCACAATCTCCGCAAAGGACTCCCTAACGACGGAGGGAGAAGTGTTCGTCGGCAATGCGGGAGAGTTGGCCTACGTACCACTTTCACTGCAGCCGCCGGAAAGTGCGACCATCGCACTGCGCAACCTCTACTCCGGCTGGAATATGCTAACGCGATGGAATCGCACATTCTCGCCGAGATCAGAGACGAGTCTTCAAGTCTCCTTCGATCGCACCTCTCGCGGCGACACCACCTACAGCATTGGCCTCAACACCTTCGACGTCGATCTTCAACATCATATTGTCCTGGGATCGAGACAGGATATCGTCTGGGGGCTCGCCTACCGCCTCAGCACGGATAACATAAGTCCGACTCTTCGAATCTCCGCTAATCCTCAGGTCCGTCATACTCAGCTCTTCAGTATGTTTGCGCAGGATGAGATCGCCATTCGTCCTTATCGTATTCATTTGAGCCTGGGCGCCCGGGTCGATGACAGCGACTACTCCGGATTCGGCTTCCAACCTTCTGGCCGGTTGATGTGGACCCCGGACAGCAGGAACTCGTTCTGGGCTGCAGTCTCCGGCGCCGACCGCACGCCTGCCCGCAGTGATACCGACTTCCGCGTAAACTTCGAGGCTCTCCCTGGATCTGTCGAAACCGGCAACCTGCCAATTCTTGTTAGTTTATTCGGAAATTCGAATCAGAAAAACGAGAAGCTATCAGCGTTCGAAACAGGCTACCGGGCCGCTTTGACAAGTCGATTCTCGCTGGATTCGACCGTTTTCTACAACCGCTATCGCGACCTGGTGTCGGTCGAACCAGGCGCCATGAGGGTTGAATCGAATCCTACGCCCGTACATTTGCTCATTCCCGAGTCGTTCGGCAACGGACTTTACGGAGAAACGGCCGGCATCGAGACTTTCGCAGACTGGAAGGTGGCGAGTTTCTGGACGATGAGCCCTAGCTATTCGTTTTTCTCAATGCATCTGCATCCATTTGTCGGCAGCCACGACGTTACATCTGCCTCTTCAACTGAAGGCGGCACTCCGGACCACCAGGCACAATTACGCTCCAATGTCCGCCTGCCCTGGAACTTCGAATGGGATGCGTCGGTATACTTCGTCAACCGCCTCCCGGCCCAATCCATCCCCTCGCATACACGGCTTGACAGCGGATTGACCTTGCGTGCGGGCGAAGGTGTCTCGCTGAGTGTGGTAGGGCAAAATCTCCTGAAAGACCTTCACCCGGAATTCGCCGGAGTCGATTCCTCAGTGCGATCCGACCTGATCCGGCGAACTGCATACGCCAAAATTACTTGGTCTTTCTGAGCAGAGGTCGTCTATGTATCGAGCGGCGAACAATTCGACCAAGAAGGCGCATTCGAGTCAAACTCGGGTTTGCCGATGGAAACTTGGACTGCTTTGTTTCGCTCTGCTTGTTTCAGGAGTGCCGCAGCCTGCCCGCTCCCAATCTCCTACAGATGAGTACCAGGTAAAGGCTGCGTTTCTTTTCCATTTCGCGCAGTTACTCGCGTGGCCATCGAGTGCTCTCAATGCCGGAGACTCATTCGTGAGCATGTGCATGTTTGACGACGAACCGCGCCGCCAGGAACTCCAAAGCACAATCGATGGCAAACCCATCGGAGCCCGCGTAATCCATGTCCGCCTTATAAGCCAACCAACTGACACCCAAGGCTGCAATATCCTGTTCCTGAGTCGAGACGAAGCCCGTCGACAGTCCGCCATTCTGAATAGTCTGCGCGGAATGCCAGTTCTGACAGTGGGAGAAGCTTCAAATTTCTTGACTGACGGCGGGATGATACGGTTCCACCTTGACGAAGGGAAAGTTCGCTTCGACATCAACCTTGGAGCCGCGAAATCTTCTCATCTCGAAATCAGTTCCCGACTGCTCCTTCTCGCTACCTCAGTGACTCGCGGCGGCGTTGCGGAACGGGGGCGGTGAAGCCATGCGCGTCAGGGACTTTTCCATCCGCTTCAATCTTGCTCTCCTGATTCTCTCCACGAGTGCGATTGCTGTGCTGCTCGCTTCTATCGGATTCGCCGTTTATCAGCGAGAGAGTTATCGGGCGAGCGCTGTCCGCGAACTCACCGCCCTAGCCGACACTCTCGGCGCAAATACCGCCGCATCTCTGGCATTCAACGATCAGCGCACCGCCAGAGAAATGTTGCGCGCCCTCGCCACGGAACCGAATGTTCCCATCGCCTGCCTTTACGACGACCAGGGAAGCATCTTTGCGGAGTACCGCATTCGCCGCGGTGCGCGGCCACTTGCGCTTCCCGCCCGTCGCGGCGACGGAGCGTATTTTGATGGAGAGTTTCTCACGCTCTTCAGAGGTGTCCTGCTCAACGGTGAGCGCACAGGGTCCATCGCCCTGGTTTACGATTTGCACGGGTTCCGCGCACAGCTTCTCGAATATGCAAAGATCGCCCTTCTTGTTCTTCTTGTCTCTGTCTTTGTTACTTTCCTTGCTTCTATACGTCTTGCGCAGTCAATTGGAGATCCCCTGGTGCAATTGGCTGACGTCGCCCGTCGCATTTCGAGCGACAAAGACTACTCTGTCCGCGCCCAAATTCGCTCCGGCGGCGAAACGGGTCTTCTGGTCGATTCCTTCAATGAGATGCTCTCGCGCATTGAATCCCGCGAAAAGGCACTCAAAGATGCGCTCAGTTCATTCCAGGAGAGCGAGGAGCGCTATGCTCTTGCCGCTCGCGGAGCCAACGACGGCTTGTGGGATTGGAATCTTATCACCGGAGAAATCTATTTCTCCGCTCGTTGGGGAAACATGCTCGGCTATTCCGACAGCGAGTCCTGGACCAGTCGCGAACAGTGGTTTAGCCATATTCATGTCGAAGACAGGGAGCGTGTGCACGCTGAGATTACCTCGCACTGCGACGGCGAAACTCCGGAGTTCGTGTGTGAATACCGTATGCACCACAAGAACGGTGGCTATATCTGGACGCTGAGTCGTGGCGTGGCCGTTCGAGACTCGAATGGCAAGGCAATCCGAATGGCCGGCTCACAAACCGACATCACTGAAGGCAAAGTTGTCGACCCGCTAACACACCTCCCAAACCGCCTCTATTTCATCGACCGCCTGGAGTCCGCGATCGAAACAGCGCATCGGCAGGACAAGCTGTTCGCTGTGCTGTTTGTCGACCTCGATCAGTTCAAACTGGTCAACGATAGTTTCGGACATGCTGCAGGCGATGAACTCCTTATCGATGTCTCCCAACGACTGCGTGCCGGCGTCCGCTCCAGTTCACGCCCTGGCGGTTCCGGAGAATCCGTTATAGCCCGCATTGGCGGAGACGAGTTCGCTATCTTCCTCGGTAATATCCAGCTCGAAAGTGAGGCTTCTGCTATCGCTAGTCGTATTCTCAAACGGCTTGGCGAGCCGTTTCACCTCGATGGTCGCCAAATGTTTGTCTCTGCCAGCATAGGCATCGTCGTCAGCTCCGCCAGCGACACACCTGAAGAACTGCTTCACAACGCCGACACCGCCATGTATTACGCCAAGAGCAACGGTAAGGCACGTTTTGAATTCTTCAACGAGAGATTGCGCAAGAAGGCAGTCACCCGCTTTGAGATCGAGACCGGGTTGCGCAAAGCCATCGATGCGCACCAACTCGTCTTGCACTATCAGCCAATTGTCTCTACGAGCAATAGTCGACTATGTGGTTTCGAGGCACTCGTTCGTTGGAATCATCCCGAACGCGGGCTCGTTCCACCCAGTGAGTTCATCCCTGTCGCTGAGAGAAGCGACCTCATCTTCCTCCTCGGCCGCTGGGTCTTGGTCGAGTCTTGCCGGCAGATGGCCGAATGGCAAAAGAGCTTCGCCAGCACTCCTCCTCTCTCAATCAGTGTCAATGTTTCGGCCCGACAATTGAACGATTCCCGCCTTGTGGAGGATGTGGAGTTCGCTTTGGCAGGCTCCGGCCTCAATCCTCAGTCCCTGGCGCTCGAAATGACTGAAAGCTCCATTATGGGAAATACGGAGCAAACGGTGGCGATCCTACACCGCCTGAAGGCGATGAATGTACGGCTCGAAATCGACGACTTCGGGACGGGTTACTCATCGTTGAGCCGCCTTCAGCGGCTGCCCTTCGACTCTCTTAAAATAGACAGATCCTTTGTCCGCGAACTGAGCTTCGGAAACGGCAGCCTGGACATAGTAAAAGCCATTATGCAATTAGCCCACTCCCTCAAACTGGAGGTCATCGCCGAAGGGGTTGAGACGGAGGAACAGCTATGCAGCTTGCGTCAGTTGGACTGCGACTACATTCAGGGTTTCCTGCTCTCAAAGCCAGTCGA
>Ga0302320_10005454_pt1 | contig 28519 bp, 30 predicted proteins | sample Bog_T0_3_FD_202130 | JGI IMG/M metagenome (GOLD analysis project Ga0302320, IMG submission 202130) | Peat permafrost microbial communities from Stordalen Mire near Abisko, Sweden - Bog_T0_3 | ecosystem: Environmental > Terrestrial > Soil > Wetlands > Peat | place: Sweden: Abisko, Stordalen Mire...
GATCGACGCGAGGTAGACACCGCGCCCGAGCAGGCTCGCGTACACCTCGGTCGGCGGCTGGTCGGCGAACTCGGGGAGGTGCATCGTGTCGAGCAGGCGCCGACGCTCGACCTCGTCGAGGCGTCGCGGGCTCGGTGCACGCTGGCGCACGTTCTGCGAAGGCGTATGCGGATGCCGAGCGCGATAGAGCGAAGCCCGGCTCACGTCCAGCGCGTCGCAGGCGGCGATGAGCGGTACGACCTCGTCGCGCTGTTCGACGAGCGTCATGAGCTCGGCGCCGTCTCACACGACTCGCTCGGCGTCGCGATCGTCTTTGTCGTTCTCGGCGTGGTCATCGGAGGCCTTGCGATCGTCGGTCGCATCTCGAACCTCCCACCAGGCGTGTCGCAGGTGGCCGGGTTCACTCGTCGGCAACCCCTCGCATGGATGCTCGGCGCCGCCCTTGGTCTCGCTGGCCTGAGCAACGTCGCAACGAGCTCGCAGCGCGCCTCGGAACGCGCGGCGCGCTGCACCCGTGCGCAGAGCGACGCAACCACCGCCGTCGCCCGAAACGATTTCGGAAGCGCGCGCTCCGCGTTGAACACTGCCAAGGTCGAGTGCCCCAGTGACAAGGACGCCGAAATCGCGACTGCGCTCGCGGATCTAAACGCGAAAGACGCCGCGTATCGAAAGGCACAGGCTGAGCAGGCCACCGCGCAGCAGGCTGCGGCAGCAGCAGCCAACGAGAAGTCCGCGGTCGACGGCTTTCCCGCACTTTCCAAGCAAGTGAACGACTTTCTCCGCGCAGCCGCGGCGAAGATGGGTCAAGGCCAGTGGAACGACGCGGAGGACATACGAGGGCAGGCGCGCGGGGCCCTCGATGCCGACCAAGGAACGAGCGTCGCTAGCACGAAGGCATGGAGCGACCTCAGCGCGAGGGTCGATGCTCTCGAACAGAAACTACAGCCTCAGCTTGCGCGAGTTGCCCAGCAGCAGGCGGCAAGGGCGCAGCAACAAGCGGTCGCCGAGGAGCAGGGGATGCTGAATTCCATTCTCAGCGAGTACAAGGACAACGAGGTCCGCGCAGACTCCGAGTACAAAGGCAAGACGGTCGAATTCAGCGGCATCGCCAGCGCGATCGCGAAGGACATCACCGACAATATCTACATTACCGTCGGACACGGCGAGTGGTTGGAGATGCCCGAGATCCAATGCTTCTTTGACGACAACCTCGCCCGGCAGGCCGCGCAGATCACGAAGGGCCAGCGCGTCAGGCTTCGCGGAAGGGTTCAGGGCAAGATGATGAACGTCCTGATTAAGGACTGCGAGTTCATCAACTGAAGCGCCCGAGCGTCACCGGCAGTCCTCGGCCCCGGAGCCGTCGTGGGGAGCCACTATCGGATCGTCCGGGCGATTGGTGATCGCGGCGGCTTCGGAAAAGTGTTCGAGGTCAAGGACGAGAGCCGACCGGAACGCGACTTCGTCATGAAGGTGGCCGATGGCGCGACGCCCGAAGAGCGCGCGGTGAACGAAGAGCGGCTCCGGGAGGAGGTCAAGATCGCGCATCGCGTGACGCACCAGAACACGTGCGTCGCGCTCGCGCCCTGGGTGAGTAGCGGCGGCGATGGCGTGCCGGTGGGGGGTTCCACGTCGCCGCCGCGCGGGTAAGCTCGCCTACCGTGACCCTTGCGCCTCACCCGTATCTTCTCCGCGTGCGCGACGCGTTGCGCGCAGCCGAACCGGGTCGCTGGAAGTGGTTCGCCTCCGACGAGTGGACGGCGGACTACGTTGAGGCGGTTCGGTTGGAACTGCTCAAAGCGACGTACCGGATGGAGCCGACGGCGCATCCCGCGCTGTACGCTATCGGTGCGCGTGCCGCCGGGGCACTCGGGCTCGACGTGCCGCTGACGTTCTACCAAGCGCAAGACGACGGAGCGATGAACGCCGGCTTGTACTTCGTGCCGGGGGAAGCGCACGTCGTCCTTCGCGGCCGAATCCTCTCGACCCTGCGCGAGGAGGAGCTAGCGGCGCTCGTGGGGCACGAGCTCGCCCACTATGCTCTGTATGCCTGCGAGGGAGGCTCATTGCGGGTCGCGACCGAAGTGATCGAGTCGATCGCGTCGCACCTCGGCGCGGCGCCGAGCCACCAGACGACCGCGCTGCGAATGCGCCGCTACTCCGAGATCTACGCGGACCGCGGCTCGCATCTCGTGACGTCGAGTCCGGCCGACATCGTGGCGTGCCTCGTCAAGGTCAACACCGGTCTCGCCGAGGTTGATCCGGCCGCGTACATGCGCCAGGCCGAGGAGATCTTCACGAAGAAGACGGTCGCTGCGCAGGGGCTCACGCACCCGGAGATGTTCGTGCGAGCGAGAGCGATCTCCCTTTGGCACGAACGAGGCGGTGAGGCCGAGGTCGAGATCTCGGCGATGGTGCAGGGACCGTGCTCCGTCGACGCTCTCGATCTCCTCGACCAGCGGCTGCTCACGGAGAACACGCGCGTCGTCATCGAGAACCTACTCGCACCTGCTTGGTTCCGGAGCGAAGCAATCCTCGCTCACGCGCGCTCGTTCTTCCCAGAGCTGAAGGACCCACGGGTGGGCGAGCCGCTCAACGCCAGTGCGTTCGACAAGTCCGTGCAGGAGTACCTCGCGTACGTCCTCCTCGACTTTGCAGTGGTGGACGAAGGCTTGGGCGAGGCTGCGTTCGCGCACGCGCTACGGCACGCTGAGGCGATGGGGATCGCCGAGTCCTTCGACAAGGTGGCCCGGGACGAGATGAAACTCACGAAGCGTGCGGTGGAGGAACTGCGCAAGAAGGCGCCCAGCGTCCTTGAAGGGGCCGAGGCGCAGCACGCGGCGGAATCGTAGATGGAAACGTCACCCGTCTCGTCATCGGCTCCCCCTTCGTCATCCACGCTCGCTGACACGGTTGCGTTCCGATCTCTCCTCGGTGTTGAGGAGCACAAGCGAAGTACGGACGACGTTCTCGCCGCCGCGATGCCACTGCTTCGGCAGGTGGCCGACCTTCACGACCAGGGCCTCGTCGGGCCCCTCGCCGGAGTAGAAGAGCTGCGCTCTCTGCGCGGGCGACTGTTCTTCGCGAACGCCAAGTCGCGGAAGCCCGAGCACGCGCCGCTACGACTGGCGCAGATCGAGCGCGAGGAGGCGGGCGCGGTCGAGGTCATCGCGCGACTTCGGACGGTCGAGAACGAAGGAGCCTCCCGCACCGTGGAAGACCTTTCCGTCGTCGAGCGCGGGACCACGCTTGCGAGACCGGTGCACATCGAGGGATTCATCAGCTGGGAACACGAGGTCGGACATCACGATCCCGTCACGGACATCTACGTGCTCGGTCTGGTGCTCGCGAGTATCGCGCTCGACCAGGACCTCGGAGAGAAAGACTCGCTCGCGCGCTTCTGCGCGTCGAAGCGCGACGTTCGAGCGGGGAACGACCGAATCCATCCCGTCGTCGCGCGGATCGTCGAGGGGATGACGAGCCCGCGGCGAAAGAAGCGCCTGCAGGATCTGCGCGTCATCATCCGCGCGCTCGAACATCATCGCGATCAAGAAGTCCACGACGAGATCGACCTCGAGCAGATTCGTGGCCTTGTCGAGCGCACGCGCGAGAGTCGGCGGGGCCTCATCTGCAGCCGCCTACGGGGCCGCCTCTTCGACCTCTCCCGCCGCAACCGACTTCTGTACTTTCACCCGAGCGGGCAATCTCTCGATCTGACGGAGGTGTCGGTCCCTCTTGTTCTGGACGTCAAGAGCATCGCACCGGACGCGCTCCTCACCTGCACGCAGGGCCTAGTCTCCGAGCTGGCGAGCCAGGCTCCTCTCGCTCTCGGGCGCTGGGTGCGGTTCGAGGACTATCCGTTCGCCGCGGCATCGCTCGACAAGCTCCGCACGACGGCGGCGAGGGCCCGCGCCGAGTACGGATTCTCCTCTCTCAAGCTCGCGCTCTGCTTCCTCCACTGGCACGACCTGAAGAAGGCGCCCGAGGAGCGGATTCATACGCCCCTACTCCTTCTGCCCGTCGAGCTCACGCGCAAGAAAGGGGTGCGCGACACCCACATCCTTCAGGCGACGTCCGACGACGCTGAGCTCAACCCCGTGCTGCGTCAAGTGCTCTTCCAGACCTACGGCATCCGCCTCCCCGAGGCGGTCAGCCTCTCGGAGGAGGGGAGCATCGCCGCTCTACAGCGCACGCTCGTCGAGCAGATCCAGGCGACCGAGCCTGGGGTGACCGTCGACCTGGTCGAGCGGCCGGCGATCGAGCTGGTACATGCTCGAGTACGGAGGCGCCTCGACGCGTTCCGGAAGCGTGCGCAGATCTCGGGACGCGGCGTGCGGGCGCGGGAAGGGATCGAGTACAGCTACCGGCGCGACAACTTTCAGCCCCTGGGGCTTCGCCTGTTCACGATGCGCGTTGCCGTCTCGGAGGCCCCCGCCGCGACCATGTTCGAGGCCCCGCGACCGCGCAGGTCGATGATGGCGCCCGAAGCGGGTGTGCGGGAGGTCGAGCGCGAGCTCTACTCTCTGAAGCGCGGGGGGAACGTCGGCGGGCCTCACCGGTGGGCGTTCGACCTCACGTCGGTCACGCTGGGGAACTTCGACTACCAGAAGATCTCCCTCGTTCGCGACTACGACACCCTGCTCGAGCGCGAGGTCGAGAACCGCGCGTTCGAGTCGCTCTTTTCGACGGACGCTCGGCCGCCGCCGGAGGCCGTCACGGCCGTTCCTGCCGCCGAGCAGTTCCCCGTGGTCGCGACCGACGCGACGCAGACCGCCACTGTCGTGCGTGCCCGAAAGGGGACGAGCTTCATCGTGCAGGGACCGCCGGGGACGGGGAAGTCGCAAACGATCACGAACCTCATCGCCGACTACGTCGCCCGCGGCAAGCGTGTGCTCTTCGTTTGCGAGAAGCGCGCGGCGATCGACGTCGTCTACCACCGATTGGGACAGCTCGGGCTCGACAGGCTGACCACCCTCATCCACGACTCGCAGGCCGACAAGAAGTCCTTCGTCGCGTCTCTCAAGGCGTCGTACGACGCCTGGATGGCCGATGGCGGTCCCGCTCGGGACGAGCGTCAGCCTGCGCTTGACGCACTCGCGGGGGTCAGCTCCGAGCTCGATCGCTTCGACACCCTGATGACCTCGACGCCCGAGCGCGCCGATGGGTCATTGGTCTCGATCATCCGGCGCACGTTCGAGCTCGATACGGCCGCGAGCCTTTCTGCGCGCGACGCCGAGAAGCTGCCGACGCACCGTGAGCTCGTAGCAGCCCGTGGAGACGTCGACACGCTGGCGCGAGTGCTCACGTCTCTTGGCGAAGAGCCCGTTCTCGCCCGGCACCCCGCGCGCCTACTCCACGACCGCGTGTTGGGCGCCGAGCGTCCGATCGAGACAGTAAGTGGCGCCATCGCCCGCATACGGCCCGCCCTCGAGCGCGTTCAGGGCTCCGCCGCGCTCGCGAGAGCTGGGACTGCACTCCCAATCGCGCCCGCGATCGAGCGCGCATCGCTTGCCGCGATGGTCCGCCCTCTCGCCGCGAGCCGGCTGCTCGCTCTCCTCGACGACGCAAGCGATGGATACCGGGCGCTGAAGAAGAGGCTCCTCGTGATCGCCGGCAAGGCGAAGGTCGCCGCCGAGGCAGCTGCAAAGGCTGGGGGCTGGAAGAGCCCCGTCGCACGGTCGGACTTGGCGGCGGTCGTGACGCTCGCGCGGACCTGGCAGGGCAAGCTCTGGCGCTTTCTCTTCCCGAGCTTCTGGCACCTCCGGCGGATCATGCGTGAGCGCTTCGACTTCGCGGCCAGCCTGGTCGCGCCCAGCTACGTAGATGCCCTCGCGTTGCTTGCCGCGCGCTACGGCGCCGAGGACGACATCGCGCGAGAGAAGCAGTCGACCGCCGAGGAGCTGGGCGTGCCCGATCTCGACGCGACTCTCGCGATCGTCGAGCCTTTCCACGCTCGAGACAATCTGTCGGCAGTGGAGCGCGACTTCCGGCGAGAGCTCCTCGAGCCGGCCGCACCCGCGATGGTCGAAGCGCTCGCCGCCGCGTCGCCGTCCCTCGCCGATCTGAAGCGAGAGCTCGACGTTCTCTTCGCCGGCTACGAGGCGCTGACGATCGACGAGATCCGGAGCGAGGTCACGGCGCTGGAACGGAAAGTCGCGGTCGTCCCGGAGCTTGCACGGGCGCTCGTGACGCTCCGCGAGAGAGCTCCGTCGGTGGCTGCGGCGCTCCGCGATCTGCCGCTCCCGCCCGCAGCGCTCGAGCGGGCGGTGTGCGAGAAGACTATCGAGGCAGCCCTGCGCACCCAACCCGGTGCGGCGGCGATCAGCGGTCGCTCGATGGCCGTGCACCACGAGAAGCTCGACGTGGCGCATGGGGCGTACCGCCGCGCCAACGCTGCTCACATCCTGAAGACTGCCCGAGCGCGTTTCTTGGAGCACGTCCGGGTCGCCTCCGCACCGGCGTCGGCGCTCGACCGGGACGAGAAGAGCTTCAAGAAGGAGTACGCCGCGGGAAGACGCGATCTCGAGCACGAGATGGGCAAGGTGATGCGTTTCAAGGCGATCCGAGAGCTCATGACCGGCAAGACGGGGCTCGTCATCCGCGACCTGAAGCCTGTCTGGCTGATGAGCCCACTCAGCGTCGCCGACACGCTGCCGCTGTCGACGGACTACTTCGACGTCGTCGTGTTCGACGAGGCAAGCCAGATCCCGCTGGAGGACGCGATCCCGGCGATTCATCGAGCCGAGCAGTGCATCGTCGTTGGCGACGAGAAGCAGCTCCCGCCCACGAACTTCTTCGGCAGCTCGCAGGACGAGGACGAGTCGGCGGTAACGTTCGTGGAGCGCGGGGAGAGCATCTCTTTCGATCTGGATGCGGACAGCTTGCTCGCTCACGCCGCCCGCACGCTCCCGTCCACCATGCTCGGGTGGCACTACCGGAGCCGCGACGAGGCGCTCATCCAGTTCTCGAACCAGGCGTTCTACGACGGGAAGCTCGCGACCATCCCGACGCCGACGCGCGTGGTGGCGCGGTCCCCGCTCCGGGCGAGCAGCGCCGAGGCGGGCGTAGATGGGGCGCGGGTGCTCCTCGAGCGCGCGATCAGCTTTCACCGACTCGACGGAGCCGTTTACGAGTCGCGGACGAACCGCCTCGAGGCCGAGTACACGGCGCACCTCGTTCGTGGGCTCCTCGCGAAGAAGACCGGGCAGAGCATCGGGATCGTGGCGTTCTCCGAGGCGCAGCAAGATGAGATCGAGAGCGCTCTGCGACGCCTCGCCGAGGCGGACGCCGAGTTTCGCGCTTCCCTGGACGCGGAGATGGAGCGCACCGAAGACGACCAGTTCTGCGGCCTATTCGTGAAGAACCTCGAGAACGTCCAGGGGGACGAGCGCGACATCATCGTACTCAGCATCTGCTACGGGCCGGACGCGCACGGGCGGATGAAGATGAACTTCGGGCCGATCAACAACCGCGGCGGCGAGAAGCGTCTGAACGTGATCTTTTCGCGCGCCCGGCGCCACCTCGCCGTCGTCAGCTCGATCGACGATGTCCACATCACGAACGACTACAACGACGGCGCGAACACGCTGCGTTGCTACTTGAGGTACGCGGCGGCGATGTCGCGCGGCGACGAGAGCGACGCTCGTGCGGCGCTCCGGGCGGTGAGTCGGGAGGCAGAGCACGCCGAGCGCGGAGCGTCGGACGCGACCGTACGCTCGCTCGCCAAGGCGCTACGCGACGAAGGGCTCGAGGTCGAGGAGAGCGTAGGGGGGTCGAGCTTCCGCTGCGACCTCGCGGTTCGCAGGAAGGGGGAGACCTCTCATCGGTTGGCCATCCTGGTCGACACGGATTCGCACTACGGCGCGCCGAGCGATGAGCGACACCGGGTGAAACCGACCCTCCTGCGGGCATTCGGGTGGCGGCTCGAGATCGTGCTGGCCAAGGACTGGCGCGAAGCGCCGAGCGCGGTCCTCGCGCGTGTGCGTGGTGCGCTCGAGGACCCGTCGTGATCGCCAGGCCATGGCGGTGTGGCGCGACGTGCTCGGTAGCGAAGCGGCGTCCCTGGAGGGCGAGCTGGCGCGCGAGCTGCGATCCGACCATCCGCTCTTCGGGCGCCGGGCTCGCGCGCTGGCACGACGCACGGACTGCGACGACGTCGCCTTCGAGGTCGAGCCCGGCGGATTGTGCGTCGTACACCTGACGTGGACCAAGGAGAGTGGGGTCCGATGGCCTCGGTATGAGTTCGTGGATCGCCTGCCCGAGGTTGAGACGTGACGCGGGCGCTGGTCCTCACTTCATCGACGCTCGCCCTCGAGCCGCCGCGCTTCGAGCTCACGAGCCAGCCGCGCGACCACGTCCCATTCACCAGCGGCCGCGGCTTTCCCCAGCGCGTCTGCGAGAGCTTCTTCGACGGTCCGATAGGTGCGCTCTGGAGTTGGCCCAGACGCGGCCAGCGTCCATGTACTTACGTCCACTCGGGAAGGGTCTGCGATACTTGAGTCGCCGTTATTAGTCGTGATTTCAACAACTTGTCTGCTTTCAAATCCTACCCGCGCAACTAGAGGAAAAAGCGCGGGATCGTCTCTCCGAGGCGGTCCCGTTCTGCTTTCCATGGGTCAGTTTTGGGTCAGGCGAATGCGTCGCCCGACGACCTACCAGGCTGCTCCACCGCGCGTCCGCTCTCGCCCCTCCTCGGACGTTGGTTCGGGGATTCGAGGCGGCCTTCGGCTGTCGTGAGCGGCTCCTTGATGTCTGCGCTGGAAGGACCCGGTGCACAGATGCCGAGCCAGCATGGCGACGGTTGGAGCGCTCGTTGGAACGACCACGAAGGCAAGCGCAGGAGGATGACCTTCCGCTTCAAGCGGGATGCCGAAGCGTACGAACGCAAGATGAAGGGCGAGCAGGAGGAGAGCCCAGCGCCCCCGGTCACGAAGAAGGCGAAGCGGAAGGCCTAATGCTCTTCAGCATCGGGGGAAACCTGCCGACGTGCGGCCTTCACTGGGGCGCATCGAGACAGGATGACCTTCCAGCCGTTCCGAGCAGCGCACGCCTCTCGCACGATCTCCGCCACCTCGGTGGGCTCGATGGTCTCCTCGTTCAGGCGGTGAGCCTTCTCGGAAAACTCCTCGGCTCTCTCCTGGCGCCCCGCTGGGCTGGAAGCGTGCTCCACGATCCAGCCGTACATCTCGCACGAGTAAGCAAAGGTCTCGCGCTTGCGGAACTCGATGTCCAGGAGCCAGTCCTTCGTTCGTGTCTCGGGTAGGCCGGCCGTCTTGCGCTTGCAGTTGTGAAAAACGTGTGCGCTCTCATGGATGACGAAGTCCTCGATCCCGCCTCGCTCCCCGAAGTATTCGGTCGAGACGTAACAGGTCGTCTCCTGGCTCAACCCAAGCAGGTGGGGAGCATCGGGGCCGAGCAGCTCCGCCCCCACGCTGGACAGGTAGAGATTCGCCAGATCCCAGGCCGCGTGGAGCCAGCTCTGGCCCAGGAGAACCCGCTCGATGTTGTCGGCCATCAGGAAGACCACCGACCTCTCCAGCAGAGCGAGGATTGCCTCGCGCTCGATCTGCGGGAAGAGACCATGGACCATCGGCGTCAGCTTGCGGCGGGTCCATGAGGTGAGGTCAAGATCGGGAACGGCGGGGTGCTGTCGGCCTTTGGAGCGCTTCTTCACCTCCCCGACCAAGCCCCGGAGCAGACCGTCGTGCCCCGCCTTCGCCTTCTCGAAGATGTTCTGCCCCGGCCACTCGGGGTGGTCGTACTCGTACTCCCCCGATCGGAGGTAGCGCTCGATCGCGTTTGCCTTGGCTTCAGACGGCCCCACGTTCAACTCCTGCGTAACCTTACGACGACCCTTCTGGCCGATCGTCGATGGTCCGAGGCTACTCCCACCCAACGGTCACCCGGCCCTCGAACGGCGCCCAGTAGTCTGGGAGAAAGTCGGGATGCAGGCCCGCGCAACCAAGAAGAAAAGCGCGGGATCGTCTCTCCGAGACGGTCCCGTCACTCGGTCTCGCCGCGGGGTCGGTCATGCTCTCGATGGAGGCGCCTCCCAACGGTACGCCGGTGCGCTACGACTCCACGGGCGGCGGCTCCCCGGGGGCCGTGGCCTTGACGCTCCCCACGACCGGCTGGCCGGTGGCTCTCGGGAGCACGGCGGAGGTCAGCTTCATCTTCACGGGAGCGTCGCTCACGGCCCCCGGGCGGATCGGCGGGCGGTACGGCGGGAGTCTCGGGGACGCTCACAGGGCAGCTCAATCTGCACCTCGGCGCCAGCACGGCGACCAGCGAGTGCCTCTCGCCCATCGCCCCCGGCGGCACCGGCTGCGTAGACGCGGACCAGTCGTGCACGAACGGCGGCTGCGCCGGCAAGTGTGCCGGGACGATCTGCTCGATCTCGCTCACGGCGATCGACGGGACCTGCTGCCTGCCCAACGGCACGCCGTGCGGATCCGCCGGCACGGGACCCGAGTGTTGCGGGGGCATGTGCACCAACGAAGGGCTCTGCGACTTCAACCCCCAGTCCATTCCGGGCAGCCCCCTCTGCGGGGGGTCGTCGAGCGGCGGCTCCAGCGGCTCGTCGTCCGGCGGCAGCAGCAGCGGCGGCGGCAGCTCGGGGTCGAGCTCCGGGGGCTCGTGCATCCCGAGCGGGGGCACGTGCATCGAAGACGCGGACGAGTGCTGCACCATCTGCTCGCCGAACAGCCCGCACACGTGCCAGTGACGGCGTGAGCGCGTCGGGCGCGTTCAAGAGGTGGCGATCCGTGACGCGAAGCTTCCGGAGCGACGTCCGTGAGTGACGCGGGATCCTCGCGCGATCGCGAAACCGCGTCCGACATCGAGAGCGCCGCCGCCTTCTACGTGAGCATCCGCATCATCTCTGCGATGGCGTGCGATGTCGTCCCGAATCTCCTCCGCCTAGCCGCCACCCAACATCTGTCCCCACTTCCCCTCGAACACGCACGCCTCGTCCCCGCGCGCGACGCAGCGCGAGTGCTCTACCGTCGCGTTCCTGGCGCCGACGAGCTCGAGCAGCCGCTCCAGGTGCCCGGTCAGGCGCGCGCACGTCGCGGTGTCGCGCTCGCCCCATCCACGGAGCGTCGCGCGGACGTGGTTGGGCGCAGGCCGCTCGACGGACCACTGCCCCGTAGTGTTGTATCTGCGCCAGAGCTCGACGCACTTCTCCAGGGCGTAGGCGGGATTCGCGAGACGGAGGAACATCCGGTGGATCGTCTTCAAATCCTGCTCGGCCGCGTAGCGACCAAGCTCGCGCGCGGCCCCCAGGCCGCCGCAGCATTCCGCGAAGGCGTGGTTCACCCGATCGATCAGCGCGATGTCGTACCAGCCTGCCGTGATCGCGGAGGAGAGCACCTCGCGATCCTCCACGGAGAGTCGTTCCAGGAGGCGCGTCCAGCCCACTTCGCCGTGCTTCTCGACGGTGAACCGCCGCGTGTTCGCGAGGCCGACGCCCTTCACCGTCCCGCCACTACCCGGCGATACAGAGCTGCGCGACATTGCCTGCGATCCTAGTCCCTCGCGTCCGATGTGCGAAAGGCATCGCCCGCGCGGGGCGCATCCCGCTCGAACTCATCCGCGCGCGATCGGGGACGAGGCGAAGCCCGAAGGGTCGGAGGCCGTGAAGGAACACGACGCCCTGCGCACCACTTCGCCTGGGCCGTCGCACCGCGGATGCGCGGCTCGCCCGCGATCTGACGCAGAAGAGGTCGCGACGATCTCGCTCTGGCGTGCGGCCATTTCTTCGCGTGCTCGCGAGCGGCATACGCGCAAAGCGATGAGCCTCCGACGACTCTTCCGAGGCGAGCTCCACGTCGAAAAGCGACACGAGCTCGCTAGCTGCCCGAGCGAGCGCCACCAAAAGTGCGAAGCGCGTGACGCGCTGGAAATAGCCTTGGATCGTTGATCCGTCGAGGGTGCGCGAGCGCGGCACACGGTGCCGGCGCCTCGTACCAAATGGCCAGATCCGAGCTTGCGGGAAGGTCTCGCGTGACGAGAATCCCCGCATCCCAACGGCGTGGCGCTCATTCGAGTCGCGGCGTCAAAGCGTCCCCAACCGCGCCTCGCGGGGGGACTTCACGCGGTCGAATCGCAGCGTCCTCGACGCTCGGCGATGCGGCGACCCTTTGCCCCCAAACGGAGCTCGATGACGATCTCACGCGCCTCTCGTCTGTCCCTCGCAGTCTCGCTCGCATCGCTCGTCTCGGTCGGACTCGCGTCGAACGCGAACGCCGACGCGCCTCTCCCGAGTGGCGCGCACCCGCGCATCTGGATTGACCCTTCCACGACGGCCACGATGAAGGCCAACCTCGCATCGACGTCCTCTGCGGCGTCGAGCGTCGTCGCGGGCTGCCAGTCAATCCTGGCGAAGGCCAGCGAGATGCAGCAAGCGGGCATCGAAGGCTACAACTGGGCGTATTCCAGCGCGACCTGCGCGCTCGCGTATCGGCTCACGGGAGATGCCACCTATGCGGCGCCGGCCGTCACGCTCTTCAAGGCGATGCTCAACGACTACCAGACGATCGGGGACGGGCTCGGTGGTGACGCGGTCGTGCAGACCGACACCGGGTACGGCATGCGCTTCTATGGCGCGTACTCCGCTCTCATGTACGACTGGCTCCACGACGCGCCCGGCGTCGACACCACGTTGCTCGCCGCCGCGCGCGAGCGCTTCGCGGCGTGGGTCACCTGGTACGACGCCAGCGGCTACATGAAGGCCATGCCGGGCTCGAACTATCACGCGGGCTACGTCTTCGCGAAGACGCTGATCGCGATCGCCGAAGCGGGCGAAGGGGGGAACGACGCGTATTGGAATCAGGTCATCGACACGCTCTTCACGCAGGACGTGATCGGCAACGGACTCGCGCCCAAGGGGAACCTCGCCGGTGGAGACTGGCCGGAGGGGTGGGAGTACGGGCCGATGAGCATCATGGAGTACGCGCTCGCGGCCCGCGCGCTGGCAGAGCAGGGGCAGACCTTCCCGGCGCTGACGCCCTGGCTCGATTCGCTCCCCATGCGTGCGGCGTACGGGCTGAACCCGTCGCAGAACGCGCAGTACGTCGGTGGAGATCTCGACGATACGACGGTAGACGCGCCGCTCGATCCGCGCGTGCTCATCGCGACGATCGCGGGCCCTGGCTCGGCACAGGGGGCGGCGTGGGCGCAGTCGCTGAAGTCCACCGCGTTCACGGCGGCCGACATGTGCCCGGTGTATGACGCGCTCGCCGAGGCGCGCGCCGCGGCCCCCACGAGCTACACGGCGTCCAACCCGGCGCTCTCGTACTTCGCGCCTGGCACGCGCAACTTCTACGCGCGCTCTTCGTGGAGCCCCAGCGCGACCTGGACGGTCTTCACCTCGGCGCCGCGGCTGGGCCCCGATCATCAGCACCTCGACGACTCGAGCTTCGTCATCGAGCACGGCGCCGACGCGCTCATCGTGGACCCGTCCCCGTACGGGTCGCTCTCCACGCTCACGGGCAACGGAATCACGGCGAACTCCAACAGCGTCGAGCAGGAGTACCAGCCGAGCCAGGGGCCGTACGGGAGCGGCGACATGGCGTTCACCAAGGCGACGAGTGACGGCGTCGCCGCGGCTCGCGCGGAGCTCGAAGCGGCGTTCGGCGGCGGCGGATCGACCAGCGACGTTCCGCTGGCGCGTCGCGATTGGACGTTCCTTCCGGAGGGCGAAGTGGTCACGATCGATCGCGTCACCACGGGCGACCCAACGCGCAATGGGATGATGCGCTTCCGCTCGCTGGCGACGCTCACGCAGAGCGGCTCGACCTTTTCGGGCACGGTGGGCAACTCGCAGGTGGTGATTCACCCGGTCGCGCTATCCGCCGGGACGCCGAGCGTGGACACTCCTTCGGTCGGCGATTGCTGGACGAGCTCCGACTACGGAGTGTGCGCGGTGGCGCGGTACCCGGTCACGGAGTACGCGCTGACTCTCCCCGGCCCCAGCGCCACGGCGGTTCACGTCATCGACGCGCTCGCGATCGGCGAAGCGGCGGCGACGGCGGTGTCCCTGTCCGATACGAGCATCGATCCGGCGGGGAGCGACAACACCGCCGTCCTCGGCGCTGCGGTGACGCGGAGCGGATCGCAGACATACGTGGTCGCCAGCGCGACGGGCGTCTCCGGTTCGACGATGACGTACGGCGTTCCCGGCGGGACTTCGGCGCGGCACGTCGTCTTCGACGCTCCGGCCGATGCGAACCGAAACTCCACCGTGACGGCGACGGTGACTGATGGGCGATGCCACGTGCAGGTCACGGCGGGTGGAACGCTCCAGGGGTCCCCACTCATCTTCACGATGTCGAGCGCGGCCGACGGGTGCAGTGTCGGGAGCGTTGCGACCGCACCGTCCCCGACGGGTCCGGGATCGCCCTCGGCGGACGCCGGTGCCCTCAGCGCAGGCGACGCCGGTAGCAACGCGGGCGCCGGCACGCCGGGTGGAACGGGCGGCGGCGGTTCGGGCGGCGGAGCGCTTCCTCCTGTCACCGGCGAGCCTCCGGGCGTGAGCTGCCAGTTCGCACCGTCACACGTCGGTGAAACCTGGCGGTCGCTCCTCGTGCTCATGGCGGGGGCCTGGGCTCTCACGCGCGCTCGACGCCGCGGCGACTCGCAGCCGCGCGAAGGGCGCGACTCGGCAATCTAGACGGAGCCATGTGGACCGAGGACCAGCGGGGCTCGATTTCGGGCGGGGCGTTCATCCGCTGGTCCCCTTTCCAGAAGATGCGGGCGACGTCGGAGCACCGACCGGATCAGGGCCGGCGGGCCACGTTCCTCGACGAGCTCGCGTTTGCGCGCATGAAGGACCCGCTCGACAACTTGCTCGAGATCCTCGGTCCACCGCGCAAGGTTTCGCTCGACGATCTCGGCGTCGCGTCGCTGCCGAATTACGGGCATCGTTGAGCGAGCACCCCATCGATGTCGCTCGGCACCGCCGCGTCCTCGAGCGCGCTGCGGAGCTGTCGGGTTGGCGCTCTCGGAAGGAGAACGGGCGCGCGCTCGGCATAGCCGTCCACAGCAGCTTCCTGACGTATGTCGCGGTCGTCATCGTCGTAACGCAAGTCTCGGCCGGTCTTCGCGCCGACGAGGCCTGGATCGTCGCGGACGCCGGCACGACGGTGAACATCGAGCGCGTCCGCTCCCAACTCGAAGGCGCAGTCGTCTTCGGCCTTTCGCACGCGCTCTTCGGCGAGATCACGATGAAGGACGGCGCGACGGTGCAGTCCAACTTCCGCGACTTCCGCCTGCTCCGCATCGGGCAGGTGCCGCGCGCCATCCGCGTCGACGTCATCGAGAGCGACGGGCCCTCCGGTGGCGTTGGCGAGCCCGGCGTTCCGCCCGTCGCCCCCGCGCTGACCAACGCCGTCTTCGCGCTGACCGGCATGCGCGTCCGTACGCTTCCGGTGGTGAAGACGGTGGCCGTGGCGTGAAGCCCGCCCCGCCGTCGAAGTGCTTGTCTTGCGCCGAGGCGACGGACATGGTGAGGACCTGCCGAGAAGGGAGGCTTCCATGGCGAAGGTGAGGACGTGTCTCTGGTTCGCGAGCGACGCCGAGCAGGCGGTGCACCGCTACGTCGAGTTGATCCCGGAGTCGCGCATCGAGCGAGTCCAGCGGTCGCCGGGGCCGTGGCCCGGCGGCAAGGCGGGCGACGCGCTCGTCATCGACTTCACGCTTGGAGAGCAGGCATTTCAGGCGCTCAACGGTGGCACTCGCGTCGACTACGGGACCGCGGCGTCGATCTCGGTCGCGTGCGCCGACCAGGCCGAGGTGGACCGCCTCTGGGCCGCCCTCACCGCGGACGGAGGCGCCGCGATCCAGTGCGGCTGGCTCCGCGATCGCTGGGGGGTTCCGTGGCAGATCGTCCCCACGGCGCTCCCGCGCCTCCTCGCGCACGAGGACCATGAGGTCGCGGCTCGCGTGTTCGCGGCGATGACGGGAATGATCAAGCTCGACGTCGCAGCCCTCGAGCGCGCGGCGAAGGGGTAGAAGGCGTCAGAGTTACCGCTCGGCCCGCGCCAGCCGCCCGTGTCTGTCCGCGCGGCGAGCCGCCTTGCCGTCGCACGCATCACGGTTCTAGCGATCGATCACGAGCTCGATCGCCTGCTCTCGCCCCGGAAACGAGCTGCAGACCTGCACCCGGTTGCGCGGGACGTCGCAGCGGGCGAAGCGCGCCTCGAAGCGGCTCCCTGGCCCGGACGACAGGCCGATGGCCGAGAACGGAATCCCGATCTCCAGCATCCACTCTTCGTCGAAGTCCTTCGCGTTGTTCAGCGTGCCGTCCGAGTCGTGGCCGATGACGAGCCGCGGCACCCACTCGGCCGCGGGGACGCACGTGCGCCCGACGTCGCACGGTGCCTCGAGCACCGCACCTGCCGGGTCGATGGCGGTTCGATAGACCCGATCGCCGACGCGAAGCTCGATGAGAAAGCGGTCCGCATCGTCCACGGAGCCGGGCTCGCTGGAGGACCGCGTCGTGCGCACGTTCCAGTCCGCGGCGTAGAGGCCGATGAGCAGCTTGTCGCCGCGCCACGCGAGGTGGACGTCGCTGAAGGGGGCCGCGAGCCGCCCTCTCTCGTCGAGGAAGCCCTTCGCCCCATGGGCATGGTTGCGCCACATGTCCTCGGCGAGCTCGCCGTCGAAGTTGGGCTCCTCGTCGACCCGCGGGACGTGGAACAAACTCGCTGGAGCGGCCTCCGCCCCGTGCCTGGCGCGGAGCGAGAGCCCGACCGCGGAGGCGAGCGCAACCAAGAGCGCGAACACCGCACCGGCGCGCTGCCCTCGGCTCAGCTTCGGCATCACGCTCGTGCTCAGGGCGGAGCCGCGGTGCCGTCAGCGTTGAGCGCGAAGTGGAAGCTCGTGTCGGGGAGGTTCGTGTCCTTGTCGTACATGTCGACTGTGATGGCGCCGTCACTCGCGCGCCGCCGCAGGAGCGCGTAGCCGTAGAAGACCGCATCGTCGAGCGGGGCCCCCCCATTTCCGACGAGCAGCTCGCGCGTCCCGGTCCGCTCGTAGGTGTGCTCGTGCCCCACGATCGCGAGCGTGTATGGGATCGTCGCCATGATGGCCTCACTTGCGGCGACCCCCGGAGGGGGCGTCGCCGCGGCGGCTTCTTCGTGGCGGATGACGAAGGTGTAGGTCGTCGGCTCGCTCATCGCGGTTGCGAACCAGGCATTCTGCGTGGCGTCCCAGGCGTTGGCGGCGACGAAGACGAATTTGCTCGTCCAGGAGCGATCGGGGGCGTTGATGTTGACCGTGTAGTAAGGGGTCGTCCTCCCCGCCGGTTGGAGGATCTTCGCCTGGTACGCGGGGTACGTGTCGCTGCCGGCGAGGTCCGCGCTCCCCGCGATGCAATTGGAGTTCGCGAACGGCGTGCACTCGTGATTCCCCATCGCCGGGTACCACGCGCCCGAGTAGAGGTTACGCGCCGTGAGATAGAGGTCGAGCTGCGCTGCGGCGGTGTTGCCCAGCGCGGTGGTGAGGATGGAGCTCTGGTAGTCGCCGGTTCCGATCACGAACGGAGGGCGATCCGCCAGGTTCTGGATGTCCGTGAAGATCGTGGAGACGATCGCGGTCGGGTAGCCTGCCGTGTCGTTTGGGAGCTCTGGACGCGTGTCGCCGACGACGCCGAAGTAGAGCGAGGAGAGCGTCCCACCCCCGCCGTCGAGGAGGGCGACTGCTGCGTCGCCCCCGGCGACTGCCGCGTCGCCGCCGACCACGATGCCCCCACCATCCTCCGTGACGCTGGCGGGGCCACCGCCGTCATTGTTCACCGCCGGTCCGCCGGGGCTCGCTACGCCCGCCGAGCTGCCACAGCTCACCTCGATCGCCCCCAGGCCCCCAAGCAGGAGAACGGCCAGGATCGACCCAGCTCGAGCTGGAGACCGCATCGCGGGGGACTGACGCGTGGCGAAGAGACTGAGCTTCGGTGACATTTGCGTGGCGCACAGTGCATCGCGCCGACGCGGGGCGGTCGTCTCGACAGCGCCCCGTCCCGCGGCAGCGCTTCCGTTCGCGACGGAATCGTTGCTTGGGACGCGCGCGAAGACAGTCGTTCACCGACGAGTGGCCCCGCCAAATCGAGGACGCCGTTTTCGACTCCAGATGGCGACCGAGAGGGTCTACGTCACGACGATCCGGCCGTGCGGCACGCCGCCGCCCGCATCAGGAGCAGCTCTCGCTCCCTGGCGTTCTGCGCGAGCGCCGCCGCGCGTTCGAGCTCCTTGCGGGCCTCGTCGAGTCGACCAAGCTTCACGAGGAAGTCCGCGCGCACGCTCGGCAGCAGGTGGTACGAGGCGAGCGCCGGCTCGTTCACGAGGGCGTCGACGAGCTCGAGCCCAGCGGCGGGTCCGAAGGCCATCGAGACGGCCACGGCCCGATTCAGCTCGACCACCGGTGACTGCGTGAGCTGGGCGAGCGCGTCGTAGAGCGCGACGATGCCCTCCCAGTCCGTCTCTGTGGCCGTCCGCGCCCGCGCGTGGCAGCCAGCGATCGCGGCCTGCAGTGCGTAGGGGCCGAGCGGCTGCTTGAGCGCCTCGGCGCGGACGAGCGCCGCGAGCCCCCGGTGGAGCAGTAGCTGATCCCAGCGCGAGCGGTCCTGATCGAGCAGCAGGATGGGCTCTCCGGAAGGACCGACGCGCGCGGGGAGGCGCGACGCATGGATCTCCATCAACGCGACGAGCCCGTGGACCTCGGCTTCCCCGGGCACGAGCTGCGCGAGAATGCGCCCTAGGCGCAGCGCCTCCTCGCACAGGGCCGGGCGCGTCCAGTCGTCGCCCTTGGTCGCCGCGTAGCCTTCGTTGAAGACGAGGTAGATCGCCTCGAGCGCCGAGGGGAGCCGCGCCGACAGCTCCGGGCCGCGCGGCACCTCGAAGGGGACGCGCGCCTCGCCGAGCGTTCGCTTCGCCCGCACGATGCGCTGCGCGATCGTCGGCTCGGGCACGAGGAACGCGCGCGCGATCTCGTCGGTCGCGAGCCCGCCGAGGAGGCGCAGCGTCAGCGCCACGCGAGCCTCGGCCGACAGGACCGGGTGACACGTGATGAGCACGAGCCGGAGCAGGTCGTCACCGACGCTCTCGTCGAGGACCGTCTCGAGGTCGGGGCCGGCGCGCGGCAGACGCGAGGTCTCTTCGTCGATCGCGTCGTGCTTGCGCTCCTGCATCCGGCGCTGCCGGCGCAGATCGATCGCGCGATTCCTCGCCGTGGCCATGAGCCACGCGCCGGGGTTCTCCGGGATGCCGGTCTCCGGCCATCGCTCGAGGGCGGTGACGAGGGCCTCCTGGGCGAGATCCTCGGCGAGGCCCACGTCGCGCACCACGGCGACGAGGCCGCCGATCAGCCTGGCGGACTCGATCCGCCAGACTGCCTCGACGGCCTTTCGGGTGGCCCCGCCCCCCTCACCACTCACGCCACGCCTCGCCTGCGATCACGAGCCGCGGTGCCGCGCGACCTCGGCGCGGAGCTTCTCTTCCTTGGCGCGCAGCTCCGGAGGAAGCTCCTTACCGAAGTCCGCGGGGTCGAAGATGGGCCTCAGCGTCACCTCGACACCGCCGTCGAACGGCGCACGCTTGAGCCACTCGACCGCCTCCTCGATCGATTTGACCTGCCAGATCCAGTAGCCGGCGATGAGCTCCTTGGTCTCGGCGAAAGGACCGTCGAGGACCGTCCGCTGCGAGCCCGAGAAGCGCACGCGCTTGGCCGTCGACGTCGGCATGAGGCCGTCGCCCGCCAGCATGACGCCCGCCTTCACGAGCTCCTCGTTGAACTTCATCATCTTGCCGACCAGCTCGGGGCTGGGCATGGTCCCAGCTTCGGAGTTGGCATCACCAGGTACGAAAACCATCACGCGCATCGTTCTTCTCCTTCTTTCTTCTTCTCTCGTTCTTCTTCTTCAGGGGCCCATGCCCGGATCGAACATCGGACGCAGCTCGGACTCGCCCTCGAAGCCCGGCCAATGCCTGCGGTGCAGCTCCATGAACTCGGTGGCCACGCGCATCACGTCCGCCTTCGAGGCGCCCTGCAGGATGGCCCAACCGCCGATGACCTCCTTGCTCTCGCTGAAGGGGCCGTCGGTCACGGTGAGGTTGCCGCTGGAGACCCGGATGCGGGCGCCGTCCTTGCTAGGCGTTAGCCCGCCGGTATCGACGAGGCTGCCGTCCTTGCGGCACCTCTGCACGAACTGCCCCATCACCTCCATGAAGCCGGGCGGGGGCGGGGACTGGCGAATCGACTCGGGATGACGGACGAACGCGAGATATTTCATCACTCCTCCTGGGGTTCGATCAGGCGACGAACGAGCCCGGTCCGGATCGACATGCGCCCCGTTTTTTTTTCTGGGGCGGCGCCCAGCGGAATCCTAGTCGGCGAGGGCGAGAGTCTCCAAGCCACTTCCGGCGGGTGAGCCTTCCGATGGTAGGAAGAGGACGATCGCTCGTCTCCAGATCAAGCGCGGCCTCCGCGCGCACGTTTGGAGGTGGCGAGCATCGGTCACCTCGCCGTCGGTCTGGCTGCGGCACGAGCGACGTGGAAGAGCCGAACCGCGAGCGGTCCCCTCGGCGGCTCAATGATTGCGCTCTCGGCCCTCTCACTGTTCCCGGACGCCGATGTCATCGGTTTTCCGCTGGGCGTGCCGTACGGCGTCGCATGGGGACATCGCGGGGCGAGCCACTCGCTCGTCGCAGCGCTGACCGTCGGGGTGCTGTTCTGGCTCGCCGCAGGGCGCGAGTCGCGCCCCCGAGCCGTCGGATGCTCGGCGAAGTCCTTCGGCGCGATCGTTGCGCTCGTAGTTGCCTCGCATGGACTGCTCGACGCCTGACCGACGGCGGCATGGGCGTTGCACTCCTCTGGCCCTTCACCACCCGTCGGTACTTCCTCCCGTGGCAGCCGATCCCGGTAGCTCCCATCGGAGCCGCGTTGTTCTCGCCGTCGGGTCTGCAGGTCGCGGCCGCCGAGCTGGTGCTGTTCGCGCCGCTCTTCCTCTACGCGCTCTGGCCTCGACGTCCACGCCCGGCGTCGTGGGGCTGAGCACGACGACACCGCCGTCGCTGAGGTCGCCCCCTGCCAGGTGAGCCGCGTACCGTAGGGGGATTGAGCGCGATGCGGCGCTCATGTCGGGAAGGCTAGGGCGCGCGGCTGGCCTCGAACGGTATGGAAGCCGTACCGCCATTCTCACCGAGGCGGCGAGAGAATCTACTCGCCATCAGAGCGGCACGCGGGTCGCCTGATCGAGCCGGATCTGTACGAACGTCACCCAGCCCACGCGCGCGAGGGTAGACACCGAGCGAAGCGGCCGATTGTCGGAGGCGAAGCTGGCAGTGAGCGCCAACGTCCCCGGGGTGACGTTGTAAATGATGGCGGAACCGGTCGTGTCGGTGTGCGTCGCGCTCGCGGACGGCAGACTATCGTACAGGTAGACGAGCTTCTCGCTAGGGCCAGGCGCGCCGGCGGTGATGAGCATGTCGCTCGCCGGGGTCTCGTTGCAATCGAGGACGCTGACGATCGCCGTGGCCAGAGTCGGGTCGACTTTGACGTTCGCGAGTCCCCCACCCGCGGCGATGAGGGCGAGGGCGTGGAGCGAGCGCTGGCTGTCGTGATGCAGCGCACCCTTGAATCTTGCGGCGTCCAGCGCGCTGACGCGAAAGCCGCTGGAACCCCATAGGGCGGGACTTGCCGACCGCCCTGCGCAACGTGCCGCGGGCTCACGATCGTGGAGCGCGAGGGGAAGCGTCGCCACCGAGCCCGATGGCTACCTATTCGGCTCGTATCGCATCGCCACCGCCCCCGAGCCGAACTCCAGCCGGCTCACGAGCTTCAGGACGACATGCTTCGATAGCCCCGCGAACAACGTGGGCCCATGCCCCGCCAGGACGGGCTGCACCACGAGCTCGTACTCATCGATCAATCCCAGCTCCGCCAAGGCCAGCGGGAGCTTCACGCCCCCCACGAACAGTCCGTTACCCGACTCGCTCTTGAGCTCCTGAACGGCCTTCGCCAGATCCCCGCGCACGAGCTCCGCGTTCCAGTCGACCCGGTCGAGGGTGCTCGACACGACGTACTTCTTTGCCGCGTCGATCTTCCGCGCAAAGGGAACCATCCAGTCAGCCATCCAATCAGGCCTCGCCCCCGTCTGCGCCGCTGGCCGCCACGCGGCCTCCATCATTTCGTACGTCACCCGGCCAAAGAGGAGGGCATCGGCCCGCCCGATGTTCTCGGCCGCGTTACGGTGCAAGTCTTCGTCCGCGATCATCGCACGATGATCGCAGCACCCGTCCAACGTGACGTTGATGGAGTACCTGAGGGGTCGCATGGGGGAGGGAGTACCGCCGATCGCGGATTCCGGCCATCGCGTCGCGTTGTCATCGAGGACGTCTTGCCGCTCGCGGCGCGCCGACAGCTGGTCCACGCGCGCCCGGATGCTTCGCGGGCGCCTCCAGCAGCGTCCGGGCTCAGCTTGGAGGTCGGGTACGGCCGGCGGCCGCGTTCCGGATGGGACGATCAGCGCGAGTCTTCGACCGCGTCCAACCGCGTCGTCACCTCGCAGCCGTCCTTCGTCACCACCACCGTGTGCTCGAACTGCGCCGAGAGGCGACCGTCGGCGGTGACGACCGTCCACCCGTCGTCCTTCATGCGCACGTCGGCGGTCCCCTCGTTGATCATCGGCTCGATCGTGAACGCCATGCCCGCGCGGAGGCGCATGCCCGTGCCCCGCGTGCCGGTGTGCGGGACGTGCGGCTCCGCGTGCATCTTCCGGCCGATGCCGTGGCCGCCGAAGTCTCTGACCACCGAATAGCCCGCCGTGTGCGCGACCTCGGCGATGGCCGCGCCGACGTCGCCGAGGCGCGCGCCGTCGCGGACGACGGCGATTCCGGCGTCGCGGCAGCGGCGCGCGGTCTCGACGAGGCGGATGGCGGCCGGGCTCGCCGGGCCGATCACGAACGTCGCGGACGTGTCGCCGTGAAAGCCGTCCATCATCGTGGTCACGTCGAGGTTCACGATGTCGCCGTCGCGAAGGACGTCGGTCTTGCTCGGCATGCCGTGGCACACGACCTCGTTCCGGCTGGTGCACACGGCCGCGGGAAATCCCTTGTACCCGAGCTGGCTCGGCACTCCGCCGCGCTTGTTCGTGTCCTCGCGCACCCAGCGATCGATCTCCGCCGTCGCGATCCCCGCGCGGAGGCGCGCTCCGATCGCGGCGAGCGTCTCGGCGGCGATCCGCCCGGCGCGGCGGAGGCGCGCGACGTCCGCCTCCGCGAAGAGCTCGATCGACATGCCGGCAGCCTTCGCGAACGGAAGGCCGGGATCCAATACCGTTTCGATCTGCCTGCCCGCCGCGATGCCTCTGCTACGTTCAGCTCGACATGAGCCTCTCGCAGCTCCGCTACTTCGTCGCCGTGGCCGAGGAAGGAAACGTGACGCGCGCGGCGAGCCGGCTGCATATCTCCCAGCCGCCGCTCAGCCGCCAGCTGCGAATGCTCGAAGACGAGCTCGGCGCGCCGCTCCTCGAGCGTACGCCGCGCGGCGTGCGCCTCTTGCCGTCGGGCGAGCGCTTCCTCGCCCACGCGCGGCGCATCTTGCGCGCCGTCGACGAGGCCGCGATCGCGGCGCGCTCCGGCTCGTCGTAGCCGACGCCCTGCGAGATTCCGCGGATGCCGATCGGGGAGACGTCGGGCGAAGCGTCACCCCGCCTCCCGGCGGGCGAGGTCTTCGGGGAGCGCGGGCGCGCGAGCGCTCTCTTCACGTCGTTCGCACGAGCTCGGCCAGGCACGCGCGGGCGCATCGCAGTCCAGGTCGCGAACGGATTCTGAAGAAATCGATCGCCCGGGCGCATCCTTTCGGTCCCCCCGGTCGTCCTCCCCTCGAGGACCCCATGAAGACCGGACCCAGAGCCCAGAAGACGAACGGCGCCTTTCGCATGGATTGCGCCATCCGCACGACCATCCAGGCGAGCCCGGACGAGATCTGGCGCCTCTTGACCGACGCCGCCGGCTTCCCACGCTGGAACTCCACCGTAACGAGCATCGAGGGGACGATCGCCGAAGGGGAGACGCTCAGGCTGAAGGTCCCGAGCGCCCCGACGCGCGTGTTCACGCCGAAGGTCTCGGCGGTGGCGCCCGGCCGGTCGATGGTCTGGAGCGACGGAATGTCGCCGATGTTCCGGGGGGTCCGCACCTTCGAGCTCACGCCGAAGCCCGACGGGTCGACGGAGTTCGCGATGAAGGAGGAGCACGAAGGGCTGATGCTCCCGATGATCAAAGGCTCGCTCCCGGACTTCGCACCGATCTTCGAGGCGTACGCCGAGGATCTGAAGCGTGCGGCGGAAGGGAGGGCGTCGTGAGCGCGCCGGGCAAGGTGAAGGGGCTCGGCACGGCGGCGAAGCCTTGGGAGCTGAAGACGCCCCCCGGGACGTCGGACTTCCTGGCGTACCGGGACGAGGCGGCCGATCCGCCGGCGCTCGTGGTGCAGGTCGGAAAGACGCAGCTGCGCTACCAGCTGCGCTGCATCGAGGATCTCCACGCCATGCTGAAGAAGTGCGGGGCGGACGACGGATGGGTGCCGCTCGGGAGCGCGGACGAGCAGAAGCCCGCCGCCGAGGGCACGGTCGAGGCGTGGGGCCGCTCCAGCACGAACCCCGTGAAGTGTTGGTACGGGCTGAAGAAGGGGCTCCGCGGGCGGTTCGGGATGTACGTGCCGCCGGTGCTCGAAGCGCTCGGCCTGGCCGAGGTCGAGCACAACCCGAAGAACACCCGCATGCGCGCGATCGCCAAGGGCAAGTGACGTGGCTCGGTGACTGACGGTACGGTGCAGTGCGTGACCCAGACGCCCTCGACGCTCGGCGCGGCCCGCGAGGAGTTCCTCGCACTCGTCGACAGCGTGCGCCCCGAGCTGCACCGCTACTGCGCGCGCCTGACCGGCTCGGTCATCGAGGGGGAGGACATCGTCCAGGAGACGCTGGCGAAGGCCTTCTATGCCTTGAGCCTGTCCGCCGACATTCCGCCGCTTCGCCCGTGGCTCTTCCGCATCGCGCACAACGCGGCGATCGACTTCCTCAAGAGCCACGGACGGAAGTACACCGAGCCGAGCGCGGAGATCGAGGACCTCGCCGGCTTCGACGACAAGCCGGATCCCGTGGTCGTGCGCGCTGCGCTCGCGCGCTTCTTGTCGCTCCCCACGACGCAACGGAGCGCGGTCATCTTGAAGGACGTGCTCGGCCACTCCCTGGAGGAGGCGGCGGAGACGATGGGGACCACGGTGATGGCCGTGAAGGCCACGCTCGTCCGGGGGCGCCGAAGACTGCTGGAGCTGCACCGTGAACAGGTGGAGACCAACGTGACCACGCTCGCCGATCTCGACCGCTACGCGCGCCTCTTCAACGCGCGCGACTGGGACGGCGTGCGCGGTCTCGTGAGCGACGACTGCCGGCTCGACCTGGTGTCGAAGTCGCAGCGGCGCGGCAAGCAGGTCGGGATGTATTTCGGGCGCTACGAGAAAGAGGACGTCACGCTCCGCGTGGTCCGCCTCGAGGGCCAGCTCGCGTTCGCCGCGTACGTGGCTGGCGCTTCAAAGCCCGCGTACTTCATCCTGCTCGAGTTCGAGGCGGGGCGGGTGAAGTCGATCCGGGATTTCCGGTACGTGCCGTACATCGCCGCCGAGGCCGAGTTCGAGGTCGTGACGGGGTAGTCGAGAGAGAGACGACCCGCCCCGTTCCCGCCGCGCCCTCCGACGCGGCGAGAACGACCCCGAACCCCCCGCCGACGCCGGAGGCGCCGGACGAACGCGATCCGACGGGACTCAGGTCACCGCCGCATTCACATCCTGGACGGCGCGCGCGATGAGCGCGGCAACGGCCTTGGGCTGGGACACGTAGATCGCGTGACTGCCCCTCTCCTCGACAACGGTCGAGCCCGCGCGCTTCGACATGAACCGTTGAGCCGCCGGCGGGATCATCCGGTCTTCGGTCGTGACCATGTACCAGCTCGGCCTCGTCTTCCATGCGGGCCGGTTGACCGTGCCGTTGAGAGCCTCCAGCCCCCACGGCACCTGCGAGTCGGCCATGAACGAGCCCCGTTCGGCGTCGAGGTCTGCCGCGAAGGCCGCATGAAACTTCGTCTTGTCGAGGAACAGAAAGCCGTCTTGCGGCGCCAGGATCGGAGGAACCGGCGCGTCGGGCGGCGGGTTCTTGATGAGCGTGCCCACGGACTCGCCCTTGTCCGGAGCAAAGGCGGCGATGTAGACGAGGCCCGCGACTTTGGGATCATTGCCGGCCTCGGTAATCACGACTCCACCGTAGGAGTGACCGACGAGGATCACGGGGCGGTCTTGCATCGCGAGAATGCGCTGCGTGGCCGCCACGTCGTCGGCGAGCGACACAGTCGGGTTCTGGACGACGCTCACGTCGTGACCGTCGTTCTTCAGGATCCGGTAGACGCTCTCCCAACCGGAGCCGTCGACGAAGCCGCCGTGGACGAGCACGACGTTCAACGCTTTCTGTTTGGCCATGATGATCTCCCGTAGCCGCGCTAGCTGCGGCGAGCCGGAGGAGAAGCAAGGGGCACACCTCGAAGAAGCGCGCGCCGCAGCGGCGAGCGCAGCGCCCTTCCGTGACACAAACGCATCAGCGCGTGGAACGCGTCGCGAAGCGCCACACGAGTGGTGCCGTGCCGGCCACGTGCTCGGGAGGTCCGAAGTAGCCTCGCGAACGCGCGCGCACCCGCCACCGCTCCGAATCGCCTATATTGCGTGAGGCGCGCCACTTCGCATTGGCGGCAGCAAAGGGCTGAACGCTCCGTGAAATTCTTCGATGAGCTGGGCACGAGGGTTCTCGCCGCGTGGCACGCTCGCGACTTCGACGAGCGGCTCTTCCAGGAGGTGGCCGAGGCCGAGCTCACGGCGCTCCGGCCGAGCGACCACGTCTCGCCCGAGAGCATCGTCGAATGGGTGCACGAATCGCCGCTTCTGCCGCGGCAAGGGGATCTGAAGGACACCTTCGGACCGCCCCCGATCATCGTTCACGCGAACGAGCGCTTCACCATCCAGGCACTCTTCTGGGTCGACGGTACGACGCAGGTTCACCAGCACGGTTTCACCGGTGTATTTCACGTTCTCGAGGGCTCGAGCCTCCACTCGAGCTACGAGTTCGAGGAGGAGCACCGGTACTCCGACCGGCTCATGGTGGGGAAGCTCGAATTCGGATCGATCGAGCATCTTCGCAAAGGGGACGTCCGGGTCATCCGCCCCGGAGCGGGGACGATTCACGCGCTCTTCCATCTGGATCGGCCGTCGGTCTCGATCGTCGTCAGGACGAATGCGCCGTGCGCGGGCCCGCAGTACAGCTACCTGCGCAACGGGATCGCCCACGACCCGTTCTTCGCGCCCGACTCCACCACCCGGAAGGTCCAGACGCTCGAGTTGCTGAGGACGCTCGGACGACCCTTTCACGAACGCGCGCGGCGATCGATCGAAGCGGCGGACGCCCTCACTGCGTTCGAGCTCCTCCGCTGGTTCCGCGACCACACGACGGACGACGAGTACACCCGGCTCCTCGACGAGCTGCGCTCACCGCACACCGCGCTCCTCGAACGCATGCGCCTCCATCGCGACGAGGGCCGCCGAGAAGACGAGATCGTCCAGCGTCGAGAGCGGATCCGGCCCGCGGAGCATCGGTTCTTCCTCGCGCTGCTACTGAACATCCCCGACCGCGCGCAACCGATGCTCCGCGCGCAGTCGAGGTGTCGACGCGATGTCCTATACAGTGCGGGTGATGGAGGCCGAGGCCGGGCGGCGGTACACGATCTTGTTGATCAGCGGCAGCCTCCGAGGCGGCTCGGTGAACGCGGCGGTGCTCAGAACCGCGCGAGGCCTCACGCCACCGCCCGTGGTCGCGCTGCCGTACGAGCACCTGGGCGACCTGCCGCACTTCAACCCGGACGACGATCGCGATCCGCTGCCCGAGGCCGTCGCTCACCTGCGCGCGCAGCTCGCCGATAGCGACGCCGTCTTGTTTTCCACGCCGGAATACGCGGGTGCGCTGCCCGGGTCGTTCAAGAACCTCCTCGACTGGACCGTGGGTGGAGGCATCCAAGAGAAGCCCGTCGGCTGGATCAACGCGTCGATGGGCGGTGCGAAGGGGACGTATGAGCAGCTGCGGACCGTGCTGACCTATACGAACGCGGACATCGTCACGGGCGCGTGCGTGGAGATTCCTGTGCCGCGCAGCGAGATCGGTGGTGATGGGTTGGTCGCGGACGCGGCGCTCCGGCACGCGATCCGCGACGCCCTGGATGCGCTGGTTGCACGAGTCGCCGAGCGGCGGAGGGAGTCCGGCACGAGCTGACGCCAGCGTCGGGGTCGTCCTGCCGCACGCCCTCGCGGACAGGCTCTAGGTGGCTGGTGCCAAACCCGCGTGCCTTTGCGACGTCGGGCAGCAGGAGCCGCCACGGAGTGCGAAGGTGGCTCGCCGGGCCTCGCGAGGCGAGCCGCCTGGCGTGCCCCCGAGGCTGGTAGC
>Ga0302320_10005455_pt1 | contig 28517 bp, 28 predicted proteins | sample Bog_T0_3_FD_202130 | JGI IMG/M metagenome (GOLD analysis project Ga0302320, IMG submission 202130) | Peat permafrost microbial communities from Stordalen Mire near Abisko, Sweden - Bog_T0_3 | ecosystem: Environmental > Terrestrial > Soil > Wetlands > Peat | place: Sweden: Abisko, Stordalen Mire...
TTGACGCCGATGATCAGCGCCAGCGCGACGGCCAGTGCCAGCAGGGCTTTCCACCACACGGCGGAGTGCAGCCATGCGGCAGCGCCGGTGCCGGCGACGACCGGCGCCACCGCGTTGGGCAGTGTCCGCGGCCGCGCACCCGACATCCATTGCGCGAAGGTGGCCACCAGGGCATCTTCCGCTTGCCACGCACACGGGATCGACCGGGGGGGATGCACGACAATGGGAGGATGCTCGGAGTAATAGGCGGGAGCGGTTTCTACAGCTTCTTTGAGGCCCCTTTTGGAAGCAAAGCCCGCGACGTCAGCATCGACACCCCGTACGGTCAGCCCAGCGCCCCGATCACGGTGGGCGCCATCGGTGAGCACGAAGTCGCCTTCCTGCCCCGCCACGGCGCCCAACACGAATATTCTGCGCACACCGTGCCGTACCGGGCCAACATGTGGGCGCTGCGAAAGCTCGGTGTTCGGCGAGTTCTCGCGCCGTGCGCGGTCGGCAGCCTGAAACCTGAACTGGGCCCAGGGGTCGTCGTTGTGCCCGATCAGCTGGTGGATCGCACCAACGGCCGCGCTGACACCTATTTCGACTCCGGAGCCATCCATGTCGACTTCGCCGATCCCTATTGCCCGACCCTGCGGGCCGCGGCCAACGACCTGCCCGGCGTGGTCGACGGCGGCACCATGGTGGTGATCCAAGGCCCGCGGTTTTCCACCCGGGCCGAAAGTCAGTGGTTTGCTTCGGCCGGGTTCAGCCTGGTCAACATGACCGGCTATCCGGAGGCGGTGCTCGCGCGGGAACTCGAAATATGTTATGCGGCAATTGCTTTAGTGACCGACCTGGACGCGGGCATCACACCCGGCGAGGGCGTTAAGGCTGTCGACGTGTTCGCCCAGTTTGAGAAGAACATGGCTCTGTTCAAGAAGCTGGTGGGCGCGGCGATCGGCCGCGTCGCCGTCGACCGCAGCTGCACGCACTGCCTGCCGCACATTGGCGTCACCCTGCCGGTGCAGTTGCCATGAAGGTTGGTGGGGACTCGACCTAAGTCGAGTCTTGCGGTGGTCGGTAGATTTTGGGCTTCTGGACGGATATCTGCCCCGTGGCGGAATCGTCGCCGCGGAAGATTCGAGGCGAGGCGCCGGTCGCGATGCGGGTAGTCGCCGCGGCCGACGGCAGGGCAGCGGCCTTGGGCGCGCGACGCGGCGCCTCGTTGGCGCGTGCGGCGCGACGTTTTTGCCGGCGCAGGCGTCGACCGGTGAGGTGGCCGGTGATGATGGCGAAGGCAAGGATGCCCAGGGCCACGCCGGACAGCACGACATCGAAGGTGCTGGTGATCTGCTGCGCGAGATCGTTTCCGTAAACCGGGTTATTCCACCCGCCGCCGTTCGGCGGTTGTTGGAATCGCGGGGCCAGCACGACGCCCACCACAACCCGGGCAATGCTGAGCGTGACCAGAAGCCCAGCAAGCGATGAGATCAGCCTGGCGCGTGCGGAGGCGTTGGCCAGGCTCATCCGGAGCCAGATCGCAAGGATCGCGGTGACCAGATCGAAAGCGGCCAGCGTCATCGTGTCGTAGCGGGAGAAGGGGTAGTTCAGGCTCACCGCCACGGCGAGGTCGTTGGCCCTCATCAATACCGATCCAAGGCACCATAGGGCGATGAGCAGCAAGCCATTTCGGGCGGCAGTCCGCCATGGTCTTTCGTCGGTCGACGCCGTGTGCCGATACCCGAACAAGGTCCGCGGCCCGAGGATCGCCGCAGCCGCCGCCCACGCCAAATAACCCTCGAACCCGACCCCGGCCGTCGACGTGTTCTGCGCGATGCCGTGGAAGGCGTCGACGTCACGACCGATCGGAAGGCTCCACACCAGGACCCCGGCGACCAGCGTCGAGGCCCCCAGCGCGATGGTCGCAAGTTGGGAAGCGTTGTCGCTGCGAAGCATCCACCTGGACGCGATCAGCACGGCGGCCAACGCCACCACGCCGTACACCACCGCCGTCGAGATGACGGCGATGTTCTGCTTGCCGAACCCAGACGAATCGCCCTGCAACGCGTACTTCACCCGCCAGAACAAGTTGAAGGCGAAACTCAGTGTCGCCGCGACCATCGACGCGTAGCCAAGGATCCGGGTCCACCTCAGCCAGCCGCTGAACGCGTCATCCACTCCGGTGATCGCCGGTTGTGCGGCCAGGAGTGCACCGGCGATCCCCAGCCACCCGCCCGGCCCGACGCCACCGGGCACAGCCACGCCGCTTCCGGTTCGGATCGTCTCGAACACGTCGAAGACGACGAAGCCGAGCACCAGCAGCAGATAGGGGAGGTTGAGTGCGAAGCGAAGCCGCCCGCTCACGGCCAGGGAGGCCAGGGAAAGCAGCGTCACCGCGCCCAGTGCCCCGAACAAGGCCGTCTTGCTGTCCGGGATTCCGACACCGAAATACAGGTTCCACGGCAACAGCACCGCACCGACGAGCAGAACCGCGGCAAGCAGATTGCGGACGCTGTTCCAGCGGCGCTGGCCCGCGTGGTCCGGATTTGCCGGATCCGCCGGATTCCCCGGACGCGCCGGTGCCTGCCGTATCTGCCCGCTGACCGGGCCGGTCGGCGTCTCGTCGTTGCCCTGCGTCACGATGCCCCCCGGGGATCAAGGACGGTCACTATTGGCGCGGATTCGGTTGGGCGGCGAGGGAACACCCTGCCGGGCCGAATGTGACGCTCAGTTGCGAACATAGTCTCCATTCGGGCGGCGCGGCAGTGGCTGAGAACCGGCACGTGAAGCACCTGTTGTCCCGCGGCGGCCGTCCCGCCGTTGGGATATCCAGTTACGCTGCGGTGTAGGCAAATCTTGTCGGCTGGGCAATTGATACTGCCGACGGTATCGCAGTGTAATGATGGCTGGAGATTGCTGGCGCGGGGTGGCCAGCCGAAGGAGAGCCGCGATGGACGTCATTTTGGGGGTTGCGGTCACCGGCCCCGTTGCCCGCTTGGCGCTTGTCGCGTCGGGGGCAGCGGGTCACGACGTGATCGACCAATCCGTCGTCGATCTCGCTGATCAACCGATCGAGACGCTGACCCAGACCGTGGTCGGCACGAATCGACTGCTCGCCGACGAGAGCCACCGGCTGGTCGCTACCCGGCTGTGCTGGACAGATCACCCCAAAGCCGACCAATTGCGGCGGGCGTTGGAAGACTCCGGCGTTCACGACGTCGCGGTGCTGTCGGAGTCGCAGGCGGTGACTGCCTTGATGCGCGCCGCGGGGCGGCCCGGCGCCGTGCTGGTGATGGACGACGAGACCGCCACGTTGTCGATCGTGGGTTCGGGGGTGGATTTGGCGGCGGGGGACGAGTACGCACCGCCCACCCTCCTGGCCAGCGGGTCCCTTGCCGGCGCGGAAACCACCGCCACGCTCGACACGCTGATGGCCAGGCTCGGCGACCAGCCAGACGCCCCGGGGGATCTGTACCTGGTAGGCGCGTCTCCTGAGCTCACCCAAGTTGCCCACCAGCTTCGCGACGCGACGACGATGCGGGTGGAGATTGCCGACGACCCTACTTTTGCGCTCGCCCGCGGCGCTGCACTGGCGGCCGCGCCTTTGGTGGGTGGCCCTGACGCGACCGCGATGGCCCCAGTCGTGCTCACCGGAGACGAAACGACGATCGTGCCCGCAGCCGAGTTTGCCGACCCGAGCGCGGAGGACCACCAGCTCGCGTACTCGATGGCCGGCGAGAACGAACTGCTTCCCGTCGACATGGATGAATACGACGACGAGTACGACGAGTTCGTCGATGGCTACGGCGATGGCGAAGCCGCGACCGGACCGGTCCGGCTCAGCCGCCGCTCGTTGATCGTCGGCAACGCCGTCATCGCATTCGCTGTAGTCGGGTTCGCGTCGCTGGCTGTCGCTTTGGTGGTGGCCGTCCGGCCGACCTCGGCTCAACAGCCCGTGGTCGGACTGCAGAATGCTGCCCCGGGAAAATTCATGCCGCTGTTGCCGACTCAGCAACAGGCCCCGGTACCGGCGCCCCCGCCCGGTCAGCCCAATGCGGGATACCAGGGCGGCGTCATTCCGGATTCCAACGGTTACATTCCGCAGCAGCTAATTCCCGAGGGCGGTGGGCTAGCGGCGCTTGATCCCGCCCCCGCTCCCATCGCCCCGCCTGGGCCGGGCGGCATCAATCCGTACCCGGGATGGCGGCCGCCGTACTCGGGGTGGCAGCCACCGTACCCGGGGTGGCAGCCGCCGTACCCGGGATACAACCCCTACCCGGGGTGGCAGCCGCCGTACCCGGGATGGCGGCCGCCGTACCCGGGGTGGCAGCCGGGATACCCATCGACTCCGCCCATTACGCCTCCGACGACACCGCCCACTACACCGCCGACGACGCCGCCCACGGAACCACCGACGACCACGGAACCGCCGACCACCACGGAGCCGCCGACGACCACGGAACCGCCGACGACCACGCATGAGCCGCCGACCACCACGCAGCCGCCGACGACCACGCATGAGCCGCCGACCACCACGTACACGCCTCCGACGACCCAGACCACGCAGCCGCCGACCCAAACGACGCAGCCGCCGACAAGCGCGAAGCCAGTAGTTCCCTCAACGCAACCGACTGTTGCGCCGAAGCCGACAACCCAGGCCCCCGTTCCGACGGTGGCCCCGGCCCCGAAGCCGGTGACGCCGCAGGAGCCACACGGCGGCGGTAGCCCGGGCCACCATTAGTTCTGATCACGGGCACGCAAAGCCCTCAACGCACACTCAATGGCTAACAGTCACCAGTGGTGCCGGCGAACCGGCGCACCAACTCCGTCCGGTCGACCTTGCCGATGCCGCGTCGCGGTAGCGCGTCGAGGATGTGTAGCTCGCGAGGTGCGGCGGTGGCGTCCAGGGTGCGTGCCACGTGCGCGCGCAACGCGTCCAGCGTCGGCGGCGCACACCCGTCGCTCACCACGACCGCCGCGACCACCCGCTGGCCCAGCCGGTCATCGGGCAGGCCGAAAACCGCGGTATCGCTGACGGCGGGGTGGGTGCGCAGCGCGGCCTCGACGGGCTGCGGCAGCACCGTCAGCCCGCCGGTGCTGATCGCGTCGTCGACGCGCCCGAGCACGGTCAGCACGCCCGCATCATCGACGGCGCCGAGATCGTCGGTGCGGAACCATCCTGGTTCGGCGAAGGGGTCCGGCTCGGCCGGGTTGCGGTAGCCCTGGGCCAGGGTTGTGCCGCCGATCTCAATTCGTCCATCGGCCAGCAGACGCAGCCGGACCCCGTCCAGGGGCACGCCGTCGTAAACGCAGCCTCCGGCGGTCTCGCTCATCCCGTAGGTGCGCACAACTGTGATGCCTGCGGCTGCCGCTGCGTCGAGGATCGGCTGCGGGGCCGGTCCGCCGCCGATCAGCACGGCATCCAATTCGGCGAGTGCGGTCGCGGCCGCGGGGTCGCTGAGCGCCTTGGTCAGCTGCGCGGCGACCAACGACGTGTACCGTCGACCGCGGCCTAATTTCCTTACCGCCCCGGGTAATTGGGCGACATCAAATCCAGCGGAGACGTCCAGCTCGACGGGCTCGGTACCGGCGAGCACGCTGCGCACCAGCACCTGCACCCCCGCGATGTGATACGGGGGCAACGCCAAAAGCCAACTCCCCGGTCCGCCGAGGCGGTCGTGGGTGGCCGACGCGCTGGCAGACAAGGCGGCGGCGCTCAACAACGCGCCCTTGGGAGCACCGGTGGTTCCCGACGTCGCTACCACCAGAGCCACGTCGTCGTCGATGTCTTGGCCCACCCGCAGAGCGCGCTGGGTGGACACTTGATCGGCCGGGGCGACGACCATCGCCGGATCGCGACCGTCCAGCACCCGTTGCAGGGCTGGCAACAGTAACGGGACAGCGCAGCCGGGCCGGACGTTAAGCGCCCGCAGGACTGCTATACGTGCTCTCCGCCGTCGTGCTCATTGTCGGTCGGCCAGCCGCCTTTGGCCACCAACCGCTCGCGCACTCGTTCGATGTCCTCTTCCGACGGCAGCTCATCGGTGAGCTTGCTGATCAGCACACCGATGTCGGCCTTGTCGAAGTCACCGCGCTCCATGAGTGCGTTGGCCACGATTTTGACCTCGTCGTTGCCCAACCGGCGGGTCAGCAAGGCCAGCAGCGCAAAGGTGTCGGTCGGTGGAACGCCTTCCGGATAGCCCGCGCGCAACCACGAGACCACCGAACTAAGGAATCCATTCACTTGCTTCACTCCGCCCCGGGGGCTCGGTAGTTAGGTGGACATCGATTCGATGTTACTTAACTTTGGCCCCCAGGAAGGGAGAGCCCGTCTGAGTCGCGATGAAGTCGCGGGCGATATACAGCAGAGCGAAGGCAATCACCACGACTACCAGCCCGTAGATCAACCAGGCCACCGCGAGCATCACCGGGTTCTTGTCCGGTACGTGGCCATCAGCTGTCGCTTGTTGCCCCGCGCCGACGGCCTGAAACCGAACCCCCACGGCGAACAGCGCCGGCAGAGCGGCACCTGCCAGCAGGGCGAAGACCAGGATCTTGAACGAGGCCTCGTAGTTGAACCATTCCTTGAACACGGTCATGAGGCACTCCTTGCGTTAACCGAGCCGTCGCCGGAGCCGATGCCTGCCGTGGCGGAAGGCGGGTTGCCGTCGTCGTCGAGTCCGGCGGTGACGCTGCCTTCCCACTCGGCGTTGACGTTGTTGTGGTCGACCTTGGTCTTGCGCGACCGGATGTAGATGGCGGCGGAGGCCGCGACCAGCAACCCGAAGCCGACGATCGCGCCGGGGTATCCACCGATCAGGTGCACGATCCAGTAGGTGATCGCTCCGACCAACCCGGCCAGCGGAAGTGTGACCAGCCACGCGACCGCCATTCGGCCGGCCACGCCCCAGCGCACCTCGCCGCCGGGCTTGCCCAGCCCGCTGCCCATCACCGAACCGGTGCAGACCTGGGTGGTCGACAGCGCGTAGCCGAAGTGCGCGGAGAGCAGAATGATTGCGGCCGAAGATGATTCGGCGGCCATGCCTTGCGGTGATTTGATCTCGACCAGGCCCTTGCCCAGGGTGCGGATGATCCGCCAGCCGCCCAAGTAGGTACCCGACGCCATCGCCACGGCGCAACCCACGATGACCCACAGCGGCGGCGCCGCCGCCGTCTTGCTGACGGAGCCGTAGGTCATCAGCGCCAGGAAGATGATGCCCATCGTCTTCTGTGCGTCGTTGGTGCCGTGCGCCAATGAAACCAGCGACGCCGAGCCGATCTGGCCGCGCCGGAAGCCGGCCTCGGTGCGGGTCTCCCCAACGCCGCGGGTGATCCGGTAGACCAGCCAAGTGGCCACCGCACCAACGAGGATGGCCAGAAGCGCTGACACCACTGCCGGGATGATCGCCTTGGACGTGATGCCCTTCCAGATCACCCCGTGGCCGCCGACGGCGGCGATGGTGGCACCGACGATGCCGCCGATCAGCGCGTGCGAGGAACTTGAGGGGATACCGAGCAGCCAGGTCATCAGGTTCCAGACCACGCCGCCGACCAGACCGGCGAAGACCAGTTCCAGCGTGACTATGTGCCCGTCGATCAGACCTTTGGCGATCGTGGCCGCGACAGTGGTGGACAAGAATGCGCCCACCAGGTTGAGGACCGCCGACAGTGCGACCGCTGCCTTGGGCTTGAGTGCGCCACTGGCGATGGAGGTCGCCATGGCGTTGGCGGTGTCGTGGAAGCCATTCGTGAAGTCGAAGCCTAATGCCGTCACTACGACAATGATTAAGAGGAACAATTGGATGTTCACAGCGCCTGATTCTGGTGGTCGGAGGATTCAATTGTCGAATGCACGAGTAGGCAAAACGCGAGAGTATCTTGAGTCGTCGTCAGATGTTAGCCGTTAGTTAACCTACCGTTTATCCGGGTTGCCTCGGGTGTCCTGGCGCAGCGGGTGATCGGCCGGAATCTCTATGAAAATAAGGGTGATTCCGTCCGGGTCGGTCACGTGCATCTCGTGCAGACCCCACGGTTCGCAACGCGCGGGGCGGGTGATCGACACTCCCCGGCTCAGCAGCTCGGCCTGGGTTGCCTGGATGTCGCGGACTTGCAACCACAGCGCGCCGGGAAAGGGTCCCTGCGAATGGTCCGGGGCGCCGTAACCGGCCAATTCGAGCAAAGATTGGCCAGCGAAAAATACTGTGCCCCCACCGTAGTCGCGGGCGGTGGCCAGCCCGATTTGGTCGCGGTAGAAGCTCAGCGACCGTTGATAATCCGCCGGCCGGAACAGTATCCGGCTGGAGAGAATCTCCATGAATCCGTGTTTACCACGTCTCTACGGCGAGTCTGAGGCGTTTGCGTGCATCTGGTCGGCTGCATTGAAGCACCAGACGCCGTTCAGTTACCGGGGGTCGTTGGGCTGGATGTTCTGCCGCTGCATGATGGCGTTGACCCAGCGCGGGCTGACGGTGTCCAGCGCCCTGGCGGCAATCGCCATCCGCGGTGCGATCCGGACCGGTCGGGTGCGGGCGGCCGTGATCATCCACTCGGCGGCTTCTTCGGACGTCAGCGCGGGCATCCCCTGATAGGCCTTGGTCGGCTCGATCATCGGGGTGGCCACCAACGGGTAGTAGAGCAGCGTCGTATGCACACCACGCGGTCCCCACTCGGTTTCGGCGATCCGGCTCGCCGCCGACAGCGCGGCCTTGGACGCGTTGTACACCGAGAACAGCGGCGCGGCTTCGGATAACACGCCCCAGGTCGAGACGTTGATGATGTGGCCGTCGCCGCGTTCGAGCATCCCGGGTGCGAATCCGCGGATCAGCCGCAGCGGCGCGTAATAGTTGAGCACCATGGTCCGATCGACGTCATGCCAGCGTTCCAGCGACTCGGCCAGCGGCCGCCGGATGGACCGGCCGGCGTTGTTGATCAAGATATCGACGCCGCCGATCCGGTTTCCGACGTCGGCCACCAATGCGTCGATGGCGTCCATGTCCGAGACATCGCAGGAGATCGAGATCGCCGTGCCACCGGCTGCGGTGATCCGCTGCGCCACCGCGTCCAGCAGATCCTGGCGGCGGGCCACGACGACGACGGTGGCACCGTGCCGAGCGAACTGTTCGGCCGCGGCCTCACCGATGCCCGACGATGCCCCGGTGATCAGGACGCGCTTACCCGCGAGGTCGACCGGTTTGGTCGCGCTCCGGTTGGACAGTACTTGCGCTGAAATGGGCGGTCGCATGCTCGTCAGGACGATCTGGTCGGTCAACCGGCGAAGCGGACTCTTACTCACGTGGGGAGTCTAAGGAGGCCGACGGGCACTCAGAAGTAGCGGGGGAACGGACTCCAGTCCGGGGGACGCTTTTCCAGGAACGCGTCACGGCCCTCGACGGCCTCGTCGGTCATGTACGCCAGCCGGGTCGCCTCACCCGCGAACAGTTGCTGGCCCACCAGGCCGTCGTCAAGCAGGTTGAACGCGAACTTCAGCATCCGTTGCGCCTGCGGTGATTTGGCGTTGATCTCGGCCGCCCACTGCGCGCCGACCCGCTCCAGCTCGGCGTGGTCGACGACCTCGTTGACCGCGCCCATGTGGTGCATCTGCTCCGCCGTGTAGGTACGGCCAAGGAAGAAGATCTCCCGGGCGAATTTCTGGCCGACCTGACGGGCCAGGTACGCGCTGCCGTAACCGCCGTCGAAGCTGCCGACGTCGGCGTCCGTTTGCTTGAAGCGGGCGTGCTCGCGGCTGGCCAGCGTGAGGTCGCAGATCACGTGCAGGCTGTGGCCGCCGCCGGCAGCCCACCCGTTGACCAGGCAGATGACGATCTTCGGCATGAACCGGATCAGCCGCTGGACCTCGAGTATGTGCAGCCGGCCGGCGCGGGCTACGTCGACCGTGTCCGCCGTGTCTCCGCTTGCGTATTGGTAGCCGGAGCGCCCGCGGATGCGCTGGTCGCCCCCGGAGCAAAATGCCCACGCGCCGTCTTTCGGCGACGGCCCGTTGCCGGTCAGCAACACCACGCCCACGTCGGGCGACATCCGGGCGTGGTCGAGCACGCGGTACAGCTCGTCGACGGTGTGCGGCCGGAACGCGTTGCGCACCTCGGGACGATTGAACGCCACCCGCACCGTCGCGTCATGCACGTGGTGGTGGTAGGTGATGTCGGTCAGATCGCCGAAACCGTCGACCCCTCGCCAGGCCTGCTGATCGAATGGGCTGTCACTCAAGGCCATGACAGCGAACGCTACCTGTCAGGACGTGGGATTCCTCACGGCGCCTTCTGAAAGGCCGCCAGGGCAGCGTCGAAGCCATGCGGTTGTAGCGGGCCGCCCCTGGCCGAGCAGACGCGAAAGCACCCGAAAATCAGGGATTTAGGGTGCTTTCGCGTCTGCTCGCGCAACCAAAATCAGCCGACGGCGCGGCCGGCGCCTTCCCAGAACCGCGCCCGCACGGCCTTCTTGTCCGGCTTGCCCAGCCCGGTCAACGGCAGCGAGTCGACGACCACTACCCGCTTGGGTGCCTGCACCGAGCCCTTGCGCTCCTTGACCGCGGCCTGAATCTCGGCGGACATGGCGTCTATCGCGGCCTCGTCGCGGGCCGCGTCGGCGCGTAGCACTACTACCGCTGTGACGGCCTCGCCCCACTTCTCGTCCGGCGTCCCGACCACGCATACCTGGGCGATGGCCGGGTGCTCGGCGATCACGTCCTCGACTTCGCGCGGGAAGACGTTGAAGCCGCCGGTGACGATCATGTCCTTGACCCGGTCGACGATGAAGTAGAAGCCGTCCTCGTCCTCGCGCGCCATGTCGCCGGTGTGTAGCCAGCCGTCCCGGAACGCCTCAGCGGTGGCTTCCGGTTTGTTCCAGTAGCCGCCCGCAAGAAGTGGTCCGCTGACGCAGATCTCGCCCGGTTCGCCCTGCGGCACCGGCTTGCCGTCCTCGGCCAGCAGTGCGACCCGGGCGAACAGCGTCGGGCGCCCGCAGGAGGTGAGCCGCTTCTCGTCGTGATCGGCCTTGGCCAAATAGGTGATGGCCATCGGCGCCTCGGATTGCCCGTAGTACTGCGCGAAGATCGGGCCGAACCGCCGGATCGCCTCGGCCAGCCGCACGGGGTTCATCGCCGAGGCGCCGTAGTAGACGGTCTCCAGTGAGGACAGGTCGCGGGTGTGCGAATCCGGGTGGTCCATCAGCGCGTAGAGCATCGACGGCACCAGCATGGTGGCCGTAATTTTTTGTTCCTCAATGGTTTTCAGCACCTCGGCCGGGTCGAACTTGGCCAACACCACCATCACGCCGCCCTTGACCACCGTGGGCGTGAAGAACGCCGCGCCAGCGTGCGACAGCGGCGTGCACATCAGGAACCGCGGGTCCTCGGGCCATTCCCATTCGGAAAGCTGGATCTGGGTCATGCTGGCGATGTTGCCGGTGGTGCCCAGTACACCCTTGGGCTTGCCGGTGGTGCCGCCGGTGTACGCCATGCCGCCGATGTGGTCCGGCGCCAGCTCGGCGACAACCAACGGCTTCGGGTGGTATTTGGCCGCCTCGGCCGACAAGTCGACCGCTTGCACCTTTAGGTCTACGAGCTCCTGCGGCACCGGGCCGATGGTGAGGATCTGCTTGAGCGAGTCCACCTTCTCCAGCAGGCCCAGCGCCCGCTCAACGAACATCGGGTTGGGGTCGATGATCAGCGAGCTGGCACCGCAGTCGGAGAGCACGTAGGCGTGGTCGTCCAGCGAACCCATCGGATGCAGTGCGGTGCGCCGATAGCCCCGGGTCTGGCTGGCGCCGAGAATCATCAGTACCTCGGGGCGGTTGAGCGCCAACAGCCCCACGGTGACGCCGGTGCCGGCGCCCAGCGCTTCGAACGCCTGGGTGTACTGGCTGATCCGCTCGGCCAGCTGACCACCGGTCAGCGTGGTATCACCGAGGAACAGCACCGGCTTGTTCTTGTGGCGCTTGAGCGCGCCTACCAGTAAGTGGCCGTTGTGGGTCGGATGGCGCAGCAACTCGTCACTCATATGGCCACACTAGAACGTGTTGCAATTCGGGTCTGTCGCACCCTCGACGGGCCCTCGCATCACTAGGCTCGGTGTTCATGGCCGCCGCAGATGTCGTCATCACCGGAACTGTGTTAACCGTCGACGACACCCGACCGACCGCCGAGGCGTTGGCCGTCACCAACGGCCGGATCGTGGCCGTGGGCGACCGGGCCGACGTCGCGGGGTTGATTGGCCCCGACACCCAGACCATCGACCTCGGTGACCGTTGCGTCATGCCTGGCTTTGTTGAGGCACACGGTCATCCGTTGATGGAGGCCGTTGCGTTGTCGGACCGGATCGTCGACATCCGCCCGGTCACCCTTGCCAAACCCGACGACGTCCTCGCTGCGATCCACCGCGAGGTGGCGAACCGGGGATCCGATGGCGCCTACCTGAACGGCTGGGACGCTCTGCTGCAGTCGGGCCTGCCGACGCCCACGCTGGCCTGGCTCGACGACGTCGCCCCGGACAGCCCGCTGGTCATCATCCACAACTCCGGGCACAAGGCCTTTTTCAATTCGCATGCCGCGCAGCTCAACGGTCTGAGCCGCGACACCCCGGACCCGAAGGGCGCCAAGTACGGCCGCGACGCGAACGGCGAACTCGACGGCACCGCCGAGGAAATCGGCGCGGTGTTTCCGCTGATCGGCGGCGCCATCGCGCCCGGCGACTACCCGGCGATGCTGCTCGCCGAGTGCGCCAGGCTCAACCGCGCCGGGCTGACCACCTGTTCGGAGATGGCGTTCGACCCGAATTTTGGGCCGTTGGTGCAGCAGCTGCGCGACCAGCTCACGGTGCGGATTCGGACCTACGAAGTGTCCAATCCGCAGATGTCCACCACCGCCACGCCCGGCCAGGGCGACGACATGCTGCGCCAGGTCGGCATCAAGATCTGGGTGGACGGCTCACCCTGGATCGGCAACATCGCGCTGTCCTTCCCCTACCTGGACACCGCCGCGACCCGCGCGATCGGCGTGACACCGGGATCCTGCGGATGCGCCAACTACACCGCCGAGCAACTGACAGAAATCGTCAGCGCCTACTTTCCGCTGGGCTGGCAGATGGCCTGCCACGTGCAGGGCGACGCGGGCGTCGACACCATCCTCGACGTTTACGAAGAGGCGCTGCGTCACAACCCGCGTGACGACCACCGACTGCGGCTCGAGCACGTCGGCGCGATCCGGCCCGAACAGCTCCAGCGAGCCGCCGATCTCGGCGTCACCTGCAGCATATTCGTCGACCAGATCCACTACTGGGGTGACATCATCGTCGACGGCCTGTTCGGACCGGAGCGCGGATCTCGTTGGATGCCAGCGGGATCCGCGGTGGCCACCGGCATGCGCATCTCGCTGCACAACGATCCACCCGTCACACCCGAGGAGCCGCTGCGCAACATCAGTGTGGCGGTGACCCGAATGGCGCCGAGCGGCCGGGTGCTGGGACCTGAGGAGCGATTGACCGTCGAGCAGGCGATCCGTGCGCAGACCATTGACGCCGCCTGGCAGTTGTTCGCCGACGACGTCATCGGCTCGCTGGAGGTCGGCAAATACGCGGACCTGGTGGTGCTGTCGGCCGATCCCCGGACCGTGCCGCCGGAGCAGATCGCCGAACTCGACGTCTGTGCGACATTTCTGGCGGGTCGCCAGGTTTACCGCAAGTGATGCCGACATGTGCGGATCTGCTGGACCGCTTGCACGTCGTCGCGCTGCCGATGCGGGTTCGGTTCCGCGGCATCACGACTCGCGAAGTCGCGTTGATCGAGGGCCCGGCGGGCTGGGGAGAATTCGGGGCGTTCGTGGAATACCCGGCTGCGGAGGCGGCCGCCTGGCTGGCATCGGGCATTGAGGCCGCCTACCGCGAGCCGCCGCCGGTCCGTCGAGACCGCATTCCCATCAACGCGACCGTGCCGGCCGTGGGTGCCGCACAGGTGGCCGAAGTGCTGGCCCGGTTTCCCGGTGTCCGCACGGCCAAGGTGAAGGTCGCGGAGCCGGGGCAGACGTTGGCCGACGATGTCGACCGGGTCAACGCGGTGCGCGAACTGGTGCCGGTGGTGCGGGTAGACGCCAACGGCGGCTGGACCGTACAGGACGCAGCCGAGGCGGCGGCGGCGCTGACTGCCGACGGCCCGCTGGAGTACCTCGAACAACCCTGTGCCACCGTCGCCGAACTCGCCGAGCTGCGCAGGCGCCCAGATATGCCAGACGTGCCGATCGCCGCCGACGAAAGCATCCGCAAAGCCGACGACCCCCTGGCCGTCGTGCGCGCTCGCGCCGCCGATATCGCGGTGCTGAAAGTCGCGCCTCTGGGCGGGGTTTCGGCACTGCTCAGCATCGCCGCGCAGATCGACATCCCGATCGTGGTCTCCAGCGCGCTTGATTCGGCGGTCGGGATCGCCGCCGGGCTGACGGCCGCGGCGGCCTTGCCCGACCTCCGCTACGCCTGCGGGCTTGGCACCGGCCGGCTGTTTGTCGAGGACGTTGCCGTCCCGGCTGTGCCGGTCGACGGCACCTTGGCGGTTGGGCCCGTGCGTCCAGACCCGGCACGGCTGCAGGCGCTTCGGGCCTCACCACAGCGGCGGCAGTGGTGGATCGACCGGGTCAGGAGCTGCTATCCGCTGCTTGTACCGTCGTCCGAATGATCAACCTGGCTTACGACGACCGCGGCAGCGGTGAGCCCGTCGTCTTCATCGCCGGTCGCGGCGGGGCCGGACGCACCTGGCACCCACATCAGGTGCCGGCGTTTACGGCGGCTGGGTACCGGTGTATCACCTTCGACAACCGCGGCATCGGCGCCACCGAAAACGCTGAAGGCTTCACGATCCAAACCATGATCGCCGACACGGCCGCGCTGATCGAATCGCTGGACATCGCTCCGGCGCGCATCGTCGGGGTGTCCATGGGCTCATACATCGCGCAGGAACTCATGGTGGTGCGCCCCGAGCTGGTCAGCGCTGCGGTGCTGATGGCCACCCGCGGCCGCCGGGACCGCACCCGCCAGCTCTTCTACGATGCCGAGGCCGAGCTTTACGCCTCCGGTGTGCAACTGCCAGTCGCGTATGACGCGAAAATTCGCTTGCTGGAAAGCTTTTCACGCAAGACACTGAACGATGACACGGCCGTTGCCGACTGGATCGCGATGTTCAGCATGTGGCCGGTCAAGTCCACCCCCGGCCTGCGCCGCCAATTGGACGTTTCCCCGGGGGAAAACCGGTTGCCGGCCTACCGCAGCATCGCCGCCCCAGTGCTGGTGATCGGCTTCGCCGACGACATAGTGACGCCGCCCCACCTGGGACGCGAGGTAGCTGACGCCCTGCCAAACGGCCGCTACCTGCAGATACCCGACACCGGCCATCTCGGGTTCTTCGAGCGGCCGCAGGCCGTCAACGCGGCGGCCCTGCAGTTCTTCGCGACGTAAAATTTGGGCCCAACGTCGACGTCCCGGGGGAATCACACGCACCGGTTGGCCCGACAACTCCACTTTCGGCGCGCGCTAGAACGCCTGTGACAGGCTGTAGGAGTGAACCCCTCGACGACACAGGCGCGCGTCGTCGTTGACGAACTGATCCGCGGCGGCGTCCGCGATGTGGTGCTGTGCCCTGGTTCGCGGAACGCGCCGCTGGCATTCGCCTTGCACGACGCCGACCGTAGTGGCCGGATCCGGCTGCACGTTCGCATCGACGAGCGCACCGCCGGTTATCTGGCCATCGGCCTGGCGATCGCCGCCGGCGCGCCCGTGTGCGTCGCGATGACCTCGGGCACCGCCGTCGCAAATCTCGGTCCGGCGGTGGTGGAGGCCAACTACGCCAGGGTGCCGCTGATAGTGCTGTCGGCCAACCGGCCCTATGAACTGCTCGGCACCGGAGCCAACCAGACCATGGAGCAGCTGGGCTACTTCGGCACCCAGGTTCGCGCCACCATTAGCCTGGGCCTGGCCGAGGATGCGCCCGAGCGGCTGGATTCGCTCAACGCAACCTGGCGATCGGCGACCTGCCGAGTAGTGGCGGCCGCCACCGGCTCTCGGACCGCCAACGCCGGCCCCGTGCACTTTGACATTCCGCTGCGCGAACCCCTGGTACCGGATGCAGAATCCCGCGGCGCCGCGGCGCCGCAGGGGCGGCCCGGCGGCAAGCCGTGGACCTACACGCCGCCGGTCACGTTCGACCAGCCGCTGGACATCGACCTGTCCGCCGACACCGTCGTCATCGCCGGGCACGGCGCGGGCGTGCACCCCAACCTGGCGCAGTTGCCGACCGTCGCCGAGCCCACATCTTTTTTTGGCAGTCTCCGGCCTGCTCCGTTGCACCCGCTGGCACTGGCGCTGCTGCACCCCAAGCAGGTGATCATGCTCGGCCGCCCGACGCTGCATCGGCCGGTATCGGCGTTGCTGGCCGACTCTCAAGTGCCCGTCTACGCCCTCACTACCGGGCCGCGCTGGCCCGACGTCTCGGGTAACTCCCAGGCCACCGGCACGCGGGCGGTTACCACCGGGGCACCCGATCCGGCGTGGCTGCACCGTTGTGCCGAGGTGAACCGGCTCGCGGTGGCAGCGGTCCGGGACCAGCTCGCCGCGCATCCGTTGACCACCGGCCTGCATGTCGCGGCCGTCGTGGCCGACGCGCTGCGGCCAGGTGACCAGCTGGTCCTCGGGGCGTCCAATCCGGTCCGCGATGTGGCGCTGGTCGGCCTCGACACCGAGGGCATCCGGGTGCGGTCCAACCGCGGCGTCGCCGGCATCGACGGCACCGTTTCCACCGCGATTGGGGCAGCCCTGGCACACGAGCGCACCGGTGGCCGCACCGTCGCGCTGATCGGCGACCTGACCTTCGTCCACGACAGCTCCGGGCTGTTGATCGGGCCCACCGAACCGACGCCGCGGCAGCTGACGATCGTCGTGTCCAACGACAACGGCGGAGGCATCTTCGAATTGCTCGAGCAGGGCGATCCGAGATTCTCCGACGTGTCATCGCGGATCTTCGGCACCCCGCACGACGTCGACGTGGGAGCACTGTGTCGCGCCTACCACGTGGAGAGCAGGCAGATCGAGGTCGACGAGCTCGACGCTGCCCTCGCCGAACCCAGCGCCGGCATGCGGGTGCTGGAAGTCAAGGCCGACCGCTCCTCGCTGCGCCAGCTACACGCGGCCATCAGGGCGGCCCTATGAGGGCGCGGTGATATCGCCGAAGTCGTTGCTGCGCATCCTGCTTCACGGTCGCAGCGATGAACCACCGAAAACCCAGGCGCGGACGGTCCTGCGCTGGCTGCGGGTCGCGGTGCTGATCGCGGCCGCCCTGGTCACGCTGCAGTCGCTGCTGTTGGTGACCGGTGCCTGGCGCGATGACCTGGCGATCAACCACAATATGGGGGTGGCGCAAGCAGAGGTGCTCAGTGCCGGACCCCGACGTTCCACGATCGAATTCGTCACACCCGAGCGCGTCACCTATCGGCCCGAGCTCGGTGTGCTGTATCCGTCCGAATTATCCACGGGTATGCGGATTTACGTCGAATACAACAAGAACGACCCGAACCTGGTCCGGGTGCAGCATCGCAACGCCGGGCTGTCGATCATCCCGGCTGGGTCCATCGCTGTGGTGGGTTGGTTGGCCGCGACAGCCGCCCTTGTCGTTCTGGCCCTGCTGGACAAGCGGCTGGACCGCCGCCCCGAGTCCACGGGCAAGCCAGGGCAAACGGCGTCAGAAAGCATCTGAGCAGCAGATTTCGCATGACGTATGCCCGTCGGCAACCTTGTCGACAGCCTGCAATGACATTCTGCAGGTGTGCGCGTTGCGATCGTCGCAGAATCCTTCCTCCCCAATGTCAACGGTGTCAGCAACTCGGTGATCCGGGTGCTCGAGCATTTACGCCGAAGCGGCCATGAAGCTTTGGTCATCGCGCCCGACAATCCGCCGGGCGAGCCCCGGGCCGAGCGCATCCATGACGGTATTCGGGTGCACCGGGTGCCGTCACGGATGTTTCCGAAGGTGACCACGTTGCCGCTCGGTGTGCCCGGGCCACGACTGGTAAGCGTGCTGCGCGGATTCGATCCTGATGTGGTACATCTGGCGTCGCCGGCGCTGCTGGGCTACGGCGGGCTGCGAATTGCGCGTCATCTGGGAGTGCCTACGGTTGCCGTATATCAAACCGACGTACCGGGTTTCGCGTCGAGCTACGGAATCGGGATGACGACACGGGCGGCTTGGGCATGGTTCCGCCACCTGCACAGCCTCGCTGACCGCACTCTGGCTCCGTCCAGTGCGACGATGGAATCCCTTATTTCGCAGCGTATTCCGCGAGTTCATCGGTGGGCCCGCGGGGTCGACGTGATACGGTACGCGCCGTCGGCGCGTGACGATGGACTGCGGCGGAAGTGGTCGCCGAACGGCAAGCCGATCGTCGGTTTTGTGGGCCGGCTCGCGCCGGAAAAGCACGTCGAACGACTCGCCGTGCTGGCCCTCGGCGGCGCGGTGCAACTCGTCATCGTCGGCGACGGCGTCGACCAACGGAAACTGCAGTCGGCAATGCCCACAGCGGTTTTCACCGGCGCGCTGTATGGCGAGGACCTCGCCGCGGCGTATGCCAGCATGGACGTCTTCGTGCATACCGGTGAGCACGAGACGTTCTGTCAGGTTGTCCAAGAAGCGCAGGCGTCGGGGTTGCCGGTAATCGCCCCCGATGCCGGCGGCCCACGTGACCTGGTGGCTCCGTACCGCACCGGGCTTTTGCTGCCCGTCAACGAGTTCGAGGCGCGGTTGCCCGCGGCTGTCGCGCACCTGCTCGAAGAACGCCACCGCTACTCGCAGGCTGCCCGGCGCAGCGTGCTGGGCCGGAGTTGGCCGGTCATTTGCGACGAGCTGCTCGGCCACTATGCGGCCGTGCAGTCCCCCGACGCGCGGGCGCGGGCGCGCACGTCACTTCGGCGGTACGCGCAAGGGGAATGACACGTCACACTTGCCCCGGTTGCGGGCGGGTACCGTCGACGTCGTGAGTCGCGCGGCATTGGACAAGGACCCTCGGGACGTCGCGTCGATGTTCGACGGCGTCGCCCGCCGTTATGACGTGACCAACACCGTGCTGTCGCTGGGGCAGGATCGCTATTGGCGGCGGTCGACCCGTTCGGCGCTGCACATCGGATCCGGCGAAAAGGTGCTGGACCTGGCCGCGGGTACCGCGGTGTCCACCGTGGAGCTGCAAAAATCCGGGGCGTGGTGCGTGGCGGCCGATTTTTCGGTCGGGATGCTCGCAGCGGGCAGTGCGCGCAAGGTCCCGAAGGTCGCCGGTGATGCCACCAAGCTGCCGTTCGCGGACGACGTATTCGACGCCGTCACCATCAGTTTCGGGTTGCGCAATGTCGTCGACCACCAAGCTGCGTTGCGCGAAATGGCCCGCGTCACCCGGCCCGGCGGCCGGTTAGTGGTGTGCGAATTCTCCACTCCCACGAACGCGCTGTTCGCGACCGCCTACAAGGAATATCTGATGCAGGCGCTGCCGCGGGTGGCAAGGGCGGTGTCCAGCAATCCCGACGCCTACGTATACCTCGCGGAGTCGATCAGAGCCTGGCCAGAACAGGAAACGCTGGCCCAGCAGATCTCACAGGCCGGTTGGGACGCGGTGCGGTGGCGCAATTTGACCGGCGGCATCGTGGCGTTGCACGCCGGCGAAAAGCCGCTTGACCAAGGCCAGTGACGAAGGCTTAGACGCCGGAACGTTGCAGGAAGCCGATTTGATCGGGGCAGTAGTGGTTGATCGCGGCGCCGACGAATTGCAGCGACTGCCCCTGTGTAGTGCCGAGCGCCAGGTTGCGCTGGACGAACGTGGCCGACTTGTGCGCGTCGCTGTCCACGCCCCTGGTCACGCGCTCACAGGTGATCTTGCCCAACCATGCGGTGAAGTCCTGCGGGCCATAAATCCCGTAGGTGTGCAGCTGAGCGTTAAACGGAGCGTCGTAGTCGTCGGCCTGTGCCGGCGCGGCCACCGCGATAGCTGCGGCCGCCGCGGCGGCGAGAGTAGTCAGCCTCATACCCATCATTAGCTGCACTATACACCTCGATAACGAGTTGATCTCGGGCTCATATCAGTCCCGATGTGCCGACAAAAGCCAACCGCCGATCGACACCAGTCCGTTGGGCTCATCACGGACCTCGGCGGAGTTGGTCATGCTGAAAAACTCTTTCGGCGCCTTGGCGTGCAGGCGGGCCGGCCTGATCTCGTCGACCACCCAGTATTTGGACACCGCGTCGCGTAGCTCGTCCTCGTTGACCGCGTTGATGGGGCCTTCGGGCACCGCGGCCTTGTCGAAGACCAGGGCGAAGTAGGACGCACCAGGTGCGGCGGCCCTGCTAATCGATCGTTGGTAGCCCTCGCGCGCCTCGACCGGGATCGAGTGGAACAGCGTGCTGTCGACGATGGTGCCGAACCGGCCGTTATAGCCCGTGAACGAGGTGATGTCGGCAACCTCGAACGTGGCGTTGGTCAGGCCCCGCTTTTCGGCCTCGCGCCGGGCCAGGTCAATCGCGGTAGGTGACAGGTCCAGCCCCAGCGTGCGGTGTCCCCGCGCGGCGAGCGCCAGGGAGATGGCGGCTTCCCCGCATCCCACGTCGAGGACATCGCCGTGGAACTTGCCCTGCTCGATGAGCGTGGCTAGCTCAGGCTGGGGTGCCCCGATGCTCCACGGTGGCCGGACGCCTTCGCCGAACTGTGCGGACTCTCCGCGGTAAGCAGATTCGAATCGAAAATCAGTCGCTTCAGCCATACCCCCAGATATATCAAGCGCCCTGATATATGTCAACGAAACTGATAGTGCGATTCAGCTGAACGGCGTTCGGCGATCGATCAGCCGTGACAGCCGCCCGCCGCCCCGCCACGCCCGCGCCACCCAGTCGGCATCGTCGTCGGTGACCAGGTTGGCCATGACCCGCACGGCGATGGTCATCAGCGTCGTCGAACGCATGGCGATCGGTCCGGTCGCAGGCAGGAACCGCTGGAAGGTCAGCAATAACGCCAGCCTCCTTGCCGCCGAAAACCCCCGCGCGTAATGGTCCTGCAGCAGCGACGGCCAGACGTGCGACAGGTCGCGCGAATCCAGCAACTCGGCGGCCATCCGGCCCGTCTCCATGCCGTAGTCGATGCCCTCGCCGTTCAGCGGGTTGACGCAGGCCGCGGCGTCACCGATCAGCATCCAATTCGGTCCGGCCACCCCGGAAACCGCGCCGCCCATCGGCAGCAACGCCGACGACATCGCTCGCGGCTGGCCCGTGAAGCCCCACTCGTCACGGCGCAGGTCGGCGTAGTAGGACAGCAATGGGCGCAGCGCCAGATCCGCCGGCCGCTTCGACGTCGACAACGCCCCCACGCCGATGTTCACCTCGCCATTTCCCAGCGGGAAAATCCAGCCGTAACCGGGCAGCACCGCACCGTCGGGGGAGCGCAGTTCCAGGTGCGACGTCAGCCAGGGGTCCTCGCTGCGTGGGGTGGCGAGATAGCCGCGGGCGGCCACGCCGTACACCGTCTCCTGATGCCATCGCCGGCCCAGCTTGCGGCTCAGTGAAGAGCGGGCCCCGTCGGCGACGATCAGCTGCCGACAGCCCACTTCGGTGCCGTCGGCCAACGTCAGCGACGCCACGCGTCTCGACGAGTCATGATGCACAGCAACAACTTTGGTCCCGAGCAGCATGCGTGCGCCGGAATCCTCGGCGACTTTGCGAATCCGGTCGTCCAACTCGATGCGGGCCACCGCGCTGCCGGTCGACGGGAACGACGGGCCGGGCCAGTCCACTTCCAATTCGGCGCCGAATCCGCTCATTCGCAGACCGCGGTGCCGGATGCGGGTATCCAGCCAATCGCCCAGCCCCAGGCGTTCCAGCTCGGCGACCGCGCGTGGTGTCAGCCCGTCGCCGCAGGCTTTGTCGCGGGGGAAGCTTGCCGAGTCGATGACGAGCACGTCGTGGCCGGCCCGGGCGGCCCAGGCCGCCGCAGCCGACCCCGCAGGTCCGGCACCCACGACCACCACGTCCGCCTTGGAGGCTCTGGTCTCCACGCTCACCAGTATGTTGGTCGGGTGAGGACTCCGGTGACGGTGGTGGCGGGCATTGACTTCGGCGACGCCGCGTTCGCGGCGAGCCTGGGTGTCGGTGTCGCGCGGATCGAGCAACTCATGGATGCCGAACTGCGCAGCGCGGACGCGGTGATGACCGACTCGCTGATGCACCTTTTCACCGCCGGCGGCAAACGGTTTCGGCCGCTGTTCACCGTGCTATCCGCGCAGATCGGCCCCAACCCGGACGCGCCGGAGGTGACGATCGCCGGCGCGGTCATCGAACTGGTGCACCTGGCCACGCTCTACCACGACGATGTGATGGACGAGGCCGAGGTCCGCCGCGGCACGCCCACCGCCAATGTGCGTTGGGGCAACAACGTCGCCATCCTGGCCGGCGACTACCTCTTCGCGACGTCGTCACGGCTGGTATCACGGCTGGGGCCCGAGGCGGTGCGGCTTATCGCCGAGACGTTTGCCCAGTTGGTGACCGGGCAGATGCGGGAGACCCGCGGCACCGGTGCGGGAGTGGATCCGATCGAGCACTACCTGAAGGTGGTGTACGAGAAGACGGCATGCCTGATCGCCTCGGCGGGCCGGTTCGGTGGGATGTTTTCCGGTGCCGACGACGAACAGGTGGAGCGGTTGAGCCGGCTCGGGGGCATTGTGGGCACCGCCTTTCAGATCTCCGACGACATCATCGACATTGACAGCGACTCCGACGAGTCGGGTAAGCTGCCCGGCACCGACCTGCGGGAAGGTGTGCATACCCTGCCGATGCTCTACGCGCTGCGCGAAACCGAGCCCGAGGGCGCGCGGCTGCGCGAGTTGCTGGCCGGGCCCATCGAGGACGACGCGGTGGTGGTCGAAGCGCTGACGCTGCTGCGGGCGTCGCCCGGCATGGCGAAAGCGAAAGAATTCCTTCAGCAGTATGCGGCAAAAGCGCACCATGAGCTGGCCCTTTTGCCCGATGTCGCCGGTCGGCGGGCGCTGCAGGCGTTAATCGATTACACGGTCAGCAGGCACGGCTAGCGCTGTTCGTTTCTGGCCATGGAACCCAGACGGTCATCCTGGGCGTTGAGCTATCAATAGTCGGCTTCAGTAATCGGCTGAAGCCGAGCGTTCGTGAGTGCTCCGAGGAGGACACCGATGACCTGGCATCCGCATGCCAACAGGCTGAAGACTTTCCTCCTGTTGGTCGGTATGTCCGCGATGATCGTGGCCGTTGGCGCGGTCTTCGGCAGGACGGCGCTGATCTTCGCCGCGCTCTTCGCCGTCGGCATGAACGTGTACACGTACTACAACAGCGACAAGTTGGCGCTGCGGGCGATGCACGCGCAGCCGGTTTCCGAGTTGCAGGCGCCGGTGATGTATCGGATCGTGCGTGAGCTGGCGACGGCCGCGCACCAGCCGATGCCGAGGCTGTACATCAGCGATACCAATGCACCCAACGCGTTCGCCACCGGCCGTAATCCGCGCAACGCCGCGGTGTGCTGCACCACCGGCATCCTGGACATGCTCACCGAGCGGGAGTTGCGCGCTGTGTTGGGTCACGAGCTGTCGCACGTCTACAACCGGGACATCCTGATCTCCTGCGTGGCCGGTGCGCTGGCCGGGGTGATCACCGCGCTGGCCAACATGGCCATGTTCGCCGGAATGTTCGGTGGCAACCGAAACGGCGAGAATCCGTTCGCGCTGCTGCTGGTTTCGTTGCTGGGACCGATCGCGGCGACGGTGGTGCGGCTCGCGGTGTCCCGGTCCCGGGAGTATCAGGCCGACGAGTCGGGTGCGCTGCTGACGGGCGACCCGCTGGCTTTGGCGTCAGCGCTGCGGAAGATCTCCAGTGGCGTTCAGCTGGCCCCGCTCCCGCCGGAGCCGCAGCTGGCCAGCCAGGCACATCTGATGATCGCCAACCCGTTCCGCGCGGGTGACCGGATCGGGTCGCTGTTTTCGACGCATCCGCCGATCGAGGACCGGATCCGCCGGCTGGAGGAGATGGCGCGGGGGTAGGCCCGCCTCCTACAGCCCGGGCAAGCAGGCAGGGAAGATGCACGACGAGGTCGGAGGCGTCTGGGCTTTCCTGACCAGGTCGCCCAGATGAATCATCGACGGCAACAGGATCGCGTCCACCTGCGCCAGTTGATCCTTCGGTCCATTGCGAGTCTCCAGATCCACCTGGGTGACTTGTTGCTGCAGTCCGGCAATCCGCTGATTGCGTTGTTGCGGGGTGAGACCGTCCCAGCCGGCGTCCAGATCGGAGATCTGCCGCCGCAGCTCTTGCGCATCGGACTGGGGGTCGGCCCACGCGGGGGCCGCCGTCACGAGCGTGGTCGCCGCCAGTCCGGCTACCACTATCGCTGTGATTCTCATGGAGGCTTCTTTTCTGTCGGCCGCGCTGGTCGACAGCACCAGGCTGCCGCACGCCGCTTGTCGGATCTTGGCGAAACTCTTGGGAAATCCTTGCGCTCGCACGATGGCCGTAAGCTTTGAAGATGACTGCCTCGACACCACCGCGGCCGCGGACGGCCGTGACTCGACGGCGCATGCTGTTCGGCGCGGCAGGTTTCGGCGTGCTCGTCGGGGGCGGCTCACTGGGTGTGTCAATCGCTGCCGGAGCGCCGGGAACCTCGCCCAAAACATTCGAGGTCAATCACACCGACGAGGAGTGGCGCCAGCTTCTGACACCACAGCAATACGCCGTGCTTCGTGGGGCGGGCACCGAGCGGCCCTACAGTAGCCCGCTCAACGACGAGCACCGCCCGGGGATCTTCGAATGCGCGGGCTGCGCGCTGGACCTGTTCTCGTCAACCACCAAGTTCGACAGCGGCACCGGCTGGCCGAGCTTCTGGAAAGCCCTGGACAACGCCGTGCTCGAGCGGCAAGACAACAGCCAAGGCATGACACGCACCGAGGTGCTCTGCAGCCGTTGCGGCGGGCACCTCGGCCACGTCTTCAACGACGGCCCCCAACCGACCGGTCTGCGCTACTGCATGAACGGCGTTGCGATGGGCTTCCGACCTTCCTGAGAAGGACGTCTAGAAGCCTGCGCCGTGGACCTCGTGCCCAGGGACCTCGGCGGCCAGGCCGCTGTAAGCCTGCTCCACGCTGGAGCCGTGGTTGATCACCGCATCGACTTCCCTGGCGATCGGCATGTTCAGGCCGAACTCTTTGGCGAATTCCATGATCACGCTGGCGGCTTTAACGCCCTCGGCGACCTGGTTCATCGAGGCGATGATCTCGTCGATCGGTTTGCCCGCACCGAGCTGTTCGCCGACGTGACGGTTGCGGCTGCGCTGGCTGGTACAGGTGACGATGAGGTCGCCCAGGCCGGCCAGCCCGGGAAAGGTTTCTTCGTTGCCACCCAGTGCCACTCCCATCTTCGTCATCTCACGCAAGGCGCGCGCGATCACCAGAGCGCGGGTGTTCTCCCCGATACCCAGCGAGTAGCCCATCCCGACGGCGATGGCGAAGACGTTCTTCAGGGCCCCGGCCATCTCGACCCCGACCACGTCATCGGAGGTGTACACGCGGAATCGCCGGGTGCGGAACAATCCCGACAGCCGGGTTGCCAGATGCTGGTCGGGCATTGCCAGTACCGCTGCGGCCGCGTAGCCCTCGGCCACCTCGCGGGCGATGTTCGGCCCGGCCAGGATCCCCGCCGGATGACCGGGCAGCAGTTCCTCGATGATCTGCGACATCCGCATATTGGTGCCCTGCTCGAGACCCTTGACCAGTGACACCACCGGCACCCATGGCCGGAGTTCTTTGCCCAGCTCGGTGAGCACGCCACGGAAGCCATGCGAGGGCACGGCCATGACGACGACGTCGGCGCAATTGGCGGCTTCAGCGAAGTCGGTAGTGGCGCGCAGAGTGTCGCTCAAGATGACGTCATTGCCGAGGTAGCGGCTATTGCGGTGATGCTCGTTGATGTCCTTGGCCGTTGCATCCGAGCGCACCCACTGCAGCGTCGGCCCGCGTCGCGCGCAGATTGATGCCACCGTAGTTCCCCAGGAACCGCCACCAAGAACAACGACTTTGGGTTCACGCTTGTCGGCTGCCATGGAGTTCAGCGTATGGCCGAAACCTCACATTTAATAGGAGTTCATTCGCAGTCCGGCCGTACCCTGGCCTACCTTGGCAGCGAAGCCCGATCTTGCGCACGGCCGAACACCATCGCCTCCTCGATGCGGTCGAACCGGTAGTCGATGGCGTCGGCGAAGAAGTGCTGCCGCACGTTCCACGGCCGTTTGGTGCCCGACTTGGGCAGCTCGTGCGCCGACCGCTTCACATAGCCGGCCTGAATGTCCCAGGACGGCTTCTCCGGCATCGGCTCATCGCCACGATGCGGGCTGGCATGGGTATAACCGTGAGTCGCCATGTGCGCCAGCAGCTTTGCCGTGGCCCGGGCGGTCATGTCGGCACGCAGCGTCCAGGATGCTTTGGTATAGCCCACGCACCAGAACAGGTTGGGCACGTCTTCGAGCATGTGCGCCTTGTAGACGAAACGGTCCCGGACATTGATCTCGGTGCCGTCCAGGCTGATCGCGGTCCCGCCCAGCGCCTGCAGCTGCAGGCCGGTGGCGGTAACGATGATGTCGGCATCGAGATGGCCGCCGGATTTGAGCACGATACCGGTGGCGTCGAAGTGGTCGATGTGGTCGGTGACGACGTCGGCGTGACCGGCGGTGATGGCGTCGTACAGGTCGGCGTCGGGAATCAGGCACATCCGCTGCTCCCAGGGGTTGTACCGCGGCTTGAAGTGGGTGTCGACGTCGTAACCGTCGGGGAGTTTATTGATCGCCTTGCGGCGTAGCAGCGACCTCACCAATCCCGGTCGCTTCTGGCACAGGGCGATGAACACCGCCTCTGCCAGTGCGTTGTACGTCCGGATCGCCAAATGGGCAGCCTTGCGGGGCAAGAGGATACGAGCCACGGCCGTGACCTTGCCGTATTTTGGCGACGAGACCAGGTAGCCCGGCGAGCGTTGCAGCATGGTCACTTTCCCAGCCCGCTCGGACATGGATGGGAGCAGCGTGACCGCGGTGGCTCCACTGCCGATCACCACCACGTTCTTGCCGGTGTAGTCGAGGTCCTCCGGCCAGTGCTGGGGGTGGACCACGGTGCCACCGAACTGCTCGATGCCGGGGAACTCCGGGGTGTAGCCCTCGTCGTAGTTGTAGTAGCCGCTGCCGAAGTAGACGAACCGGCTGCAGTACTGCTTTTCAGAACGACCCTGCGTGCCGTCCTCCTCCACCGTGACCGTCCAGGTGTCGGTAGACGAGTCCCAGTCCGCTGTGCGCACGTAGCTGTTGAACCGGATGTGCCGGTCGATTCCGTACTTGTGCGCGGTGTCGCTCAGGTACTCGCGGATGTGGGCGCCGTCGGCGACGCCCTCCTTCCGGGTCCACGGCTCGAAGGGGAAGGACAGCGTGAAGATACTGCTGTCGGAGCGCACGCCTGGGTACCGAAACAGATCCCAGGTACCGCCGATCCGCTCGCGTCGCTCCAAGACGGTGTACGTCAGGTGTGGGTTGCGCTCGGTGATCCGGTAGGCCGCGTCGAGGCCGGAGATTCCGGCGCCGATGATGACGACGTCGAAGTAGTCGGCCTCTGCCGGCGTGGGGCCGGTGGCCTCCTGGGGAATCACACTCATCGTGAACCTCGCTTGAAATTATGGGATCCGTCACCAGCCTAAATGCCCGCCGGTTGGTCGAGGACAGCGAATGATCGCCGAGCGTGACGCCACGGCGAAAAATCGAACCGGATTTCGCCTTGGCGTCACGCTCGGCGCGAATCCGGAGACCACTACCGGTAGTTGACGAACTGCAGGGCCACGTCCAGGTCGGCGCCCTTCAACAGCGCCTGGACGGCCTGCAGATCATCACGCTTCTTGCTGGTGACGCGGACCTCGTCGCCCTGGATCTGGGTCTTGACGGTCTTGGGCCCGTCGTCGCGGATGAGCTTGGTGATCTTTTTGGCGTCCTCGCTGCTGATGCCCTGCTTGAGGGTGCCGGTGACCTTGTAGGTCTTACCGGAGGCCTGCGGCTCGCCGGCGTCGAAGGCCTTCATCGAGATGTCGCGGCGGATCAGCTTCTCCTTGAAGACGTCGATTGCCGCCTTGATGCGTTCTTCGGTGGATGAGGTCAGCTCGATGGCCTCGTCGCCCTTCCACTCGATCTTGGTGTCGGTGCCGCGGAAATCAAAGCGGGTGGCCAGCTCCTTGGCGGCCTGATTCAGCGCGTTGTCGACCTCCTGCCGGTCGATCTTGCTGACGATGTCGAACGATGAGTCAGCCACTTGATGCGTCCCTTCATTCGGTGATGGCCGTTTGTGCCTTGTCTACCCGCTCGTTGTACCCTGCTAGGCGGCAGGTTGCCCGAGCGGCCAATGGGAGCGGACTGTAAATCCGTCGGCTAACGCCTACACTGGTTCGAATCCAGTACCTGCCACCAAGGTCAGGGCATATTTAACGAT
>Ga0302320_10005457_pt1 | contig 28490 bp, 35 predicted proteins | sample Bog_T0_3_FD_202130 | JGI IMG/M metagenome (GOLD analysis project Ga0302320, IMG submission 202130) | Peat permafrost microbial communities from Stordalen Mire near Abisko, Sweden - Bog_T0_3 | ecosystem: Environmental > Terrestrial > Soil > Wetlands > Peat | place: Sweden: Abisko, Stordalen Mire...
TCTCCCTCTATATTCCGGGTGGGCCTATCAAGGCAAAGGCGGGTTTTTCTGACGAACTTCCCGTGTTGGGTCTACTGGGTATGAATGGATTTTTTGAACATTTCAATATTACGTTTGACCCGATTGGTCTTCGATGCTTGCTTGAGCGACTCTACCAAGCCTAAAACAAAGGCGCCCACAACCCCTTGCTTTGTTCTTAGCGTGATTGATCTCCGCGTCATTTATACTAACAAGTTTGGCTTTCGCTGCTTTGGCGATTTCCGGTAAGGAGCGATGTTTTGAAAATCCTGGTTTGCATGAAGCAGGTCCCGCAGAAAGATGCGCCGCTCAAACTCAACGAAACCGGCGCATGGATCCGCGAAGATGTTTCGTATGAAGTGAACGAGCCCGACGCCTTCGCGCTGGAAGAGGCGCTGCGGCAAAAGGAAAAACATACGGGCGAAGTGGTGGTCATCACTTCGGGCCCGGCGCGCTCGCAACAAGTGTTGCGCGAGGCTTTGGCCAAGGGCGCGGACCGTGCCATTCATCTCGAGGACAATGCTTTTGTAGGACTCGATGCTTTCAATACGGCGAAAGCGTTTGCCGCCGCCATAAAAGACGAAAAATTCGATTTGATCTTTACCGGTCTGCAGTCCGATGACTATGGCTACGCGCAAACGGGGGTGATCCTGGCGGAACTGCTGGGCTGGCCGCACGCCACGATCATCATGCACATCGAAAAAAATGAGACGGGCATTCGGGTGAAGCGCGAGCTCGAAGCTGGTTTTTTTCAGTTCGTCGACATGCCGCTGCCGGCCGTGCTGACCATCCAGTCGGGCATCAACAAGCTGCGCTATGCCACGCTGATCGGCATCAAGCAGGCGAAGAATAAACCGGTTCGGAAGGTGACGCTGGCGGAAGTGCAGCCGGCGATTGGCGAAAATCTGCAGAAGATCGAACGGCTTTACGTTCCGCAGAAAACGAAGAAGACGGAGCACATTGAGGGTTCTCCGGCCGAGATCGCCAAAAAACTGGTGGACAAACTGCGCAACGAATTGCGTGTGTTGTAAAGCCGTGCGTGAAACGGAAATCGGATTATTTCGGCCTGAACATTTGGCAACATGACCCTTTCGACCCAATCCGCGCCCTTGCAGAATTGGAGTGCGTCCGGCTATGCGGCTAACGCGCACTTCGTGCCGGCGCTCGGGCAGCCTGTTTTGGATCTGCTCGAGGCGCAGCCCGGTGGGCGCATTCTCGATTTGGGGTGCGGAGACGGAATCCTCACGGAAAAACTGATCGCGCTGGGCGCTAACGTGGTTGGCGTCGACAGTTCTCCGGAGATGATTGCCGCGGCGCGCCTGCGGGGGATTGATGCGAGAATGATGGACGCGAGGTCGCTCCCGTTCTCCAACGAATTCGACGCAGTCTTTTCCAACGCCGCACTGCACTGGGTGAAGGACGATCCGGACGCGCCGATCGCCGGCGCGTTCCGCGCCTTAGTGTCTGGAGGAAGGTTCGTTGGAGAGATGGGAGGCCACGGTTGCGTCAGCACAATTACCGTGGCGCTGATGGCTGCACTTGAGCGGCGGGGCATTCCGAATGCCTCTTCATGGATTCCGTGGTATTTTCCGACCGTCGAAGAATACGAAGCTCGGCTGCGGCGAGCCGGGTTTGTGGCGCAGAGTGTCCAATTGATACCACGTCCAACAACCCTGCCCACCGGAATGCGCGGCTGGTTAGAAACCTTCGCCAATCCATTCTGCGCCGCAATCGCGCAGCCTGAGCGCGACGGTTTTCTCGACGAAGTGACAGCTTTGCTTAAACCTGTTCTGTGCGATTCGCAGGGACGCTGGACCGCGGATTACATGCGACTTCGATTTGCGGCCATCAAGCCCAAAGACTTTAAGCATCGTCCCACAAAAACGGCACCATAACTGGCAGCACTTGAAGGATTAAATGGCTGACACCATCTTAGTAGTCGTCGAACAACGCGAAGGCAAACTCAACCGGGTCTCATGGGAGACCATTACCGCTGGGCAGGAGATTGCCGCGGCCACGGGCTGGACTCTCGAAGCGGCCGTAGTTGGCGGAACTGCATCTGCCTTCGCCGCCGAAGTTGCCGCAAAGAAAGTGGCGAAAGTATATGCGGTGGAATCGCCTAAGCTTGAGCCTTACACGCCCGATGCATTTGCCGCGGCGCTCAAGCAACTGATCACGGCCAAGCAGCCTAAGCTTGTGCTAATGCCGCACACGTATCAAGTGCGCGATTTCGTCCCCAAGCTGGCGACCGCGATGGGGCGGGCCGTAATCAGCGATTGCATTGGATTCAAGAACGAAAACGGCAAGCTGCTGTTTACCCGGCAGATGTTTCAAGGTAAGTTGGCTGCCGATGTGAGTTTTGCCAGTGATGCGCCCTGGTTTGCCACTTTCCAGAATGGAGCTTTTCGCGGCGACAAGGCCGAGGCGGGCGCGAGTGCGGCGCCGGTTGAAACCGTGACCGTCGACATTGCCGACGGAGTGGTGCGCAACAAACCCCAGGAAGTTTTCAAGGAAGCGAAGCAGGCGGTTGACCTGACGCAAGCGGAGGTGATCGTTGCCGTAGGCCGCGGGATTAAAGAGCAGAAAAATATTGAGCTGGTTAAACAGCTGGCGGACGCACTGGGTGCCGATCTCGCGGCATCCCGTCCGATTTGCGATTCGGGATGGTTGCCCATGGACCGGCAGATTGGATCGTCGGGGCAGACGGTTGCTCCGAAGGTTTATCTCGCGCTCGGCATCAGCGGAGCGATCCAGCATATCGTCGGCATGAAAGGATCGCGGACGATTATCGCGGTGAACAAAGATTCCGAAGCGCCAATTTTTGAAATCGCCGATTTTGCCATTGTGGGGAATTTATTTGAGATCGTGCCGCCGTTGACGGAGGAAGTGAAGAAGGTGAAGGCGGGAGGCTGAGGTTGACTGATTGACCTATTAAATGACTATGGTTAAAATAGTGGTCATGCGCGATGTTCCCATCTCGAAGTTCAAAGCCAAGTGCCTCGGTCTCATCGAACAGGTCCACAAGACCCACCAGCCTCTGCGCATTACGCGTCACGGCGTACCCGTGGCGGAAATAGTCCCTGTGACTCCTGATCGCAAGCGAAATTTCGTGGGCGATATGGTCGGAACCGCTGAAATCGTCGGCGATATTGTTTCGCCTATCATTGACTTGGATGAGATTGAGGCATATCGCGATTGAGACTGTTGCTCGACACTCATATCTGGGTATGGAGCAAACTCGAGACAGAGCGCTTGGGATCTCGATCCCGCTCAGAGCTATCGAACTCGGACAATGAACTCTGGCTGTCTCCGGTGAGCGTTTGGGAAGCCCTCACGCTCATGCAGAAGGGACGGATTCGCGTGGAGAATCCGTTCGAGTGGGTGGAGCGCGCCGCCGAGCAGATGCGCGAAGCTCCTTTAACCCGTGAAATCGTGAGTGTGGGTCTCGCGATGCGTTTACCGCAAGGCGATGCAGCGGACAGGTTTCTGGCCGCGACTGCCAAAGTGCTCAAGCTGACCTTGCTAACAGCGGATCGGAGATTGCTTGGACTGGGAGAAATCTCAACCTTAGCCAATCGCTAGATTGCCTTTGACTTATGACATTAATCTTCCGTAAACCCATCGAAGGCGTCGAACGCCCGCAGATGCCGGCCGACGTGGTCATCGTTGGCGGAGGTCCCGCCGGCATGGCGTGCGCTCTGCGCCTGTCGCAGCTGATCGAAGCGCACAATGCGGCGCATCCTGATTCGCAGCTCAGCAAGGAAAATATTTACGTTCTGGAAAAGGCGCGCGAGATTGGCCAGCATTGCCTGTCCGGGGCCTTGCTCGATCCGCGATCCATGCGCGAGTTGCTTCCGGAGTTCGAGAAAGAAGCTCCGCTTGATGCCAAGGTGGAAAAAGAGGCGGTTTACTTTCTCACGCAGAAAAGCAAATTTAAGCTGCCGATCACTCCTCCGCCGCTACGCGATCATGGCAACTACGTCATCTCGCTCAACCGCTTCGTGAAGTGGCTCGGGGGCAAGGTGGAAGAGACTGGCATCACGGTCTTCACCGGATTCGCGGGATCCGAGTTGCTCTATGACGGCGCGCGCGTTGCAGGTGTCCGCACCGACGACAAGGGAGTGGATAAAGAAGGGAATCAGAAATCGAATTTTGAGCCGGGCTACGATCTGAACGCCAAGATCGTCATTCTCGCCGAAGGTCCGCGCGGATCGTTGACCAAGCAACTCGTAGGCAAATTCGATCTTGCGAAAGATACGAATCCGCAGACCTACGGCGTCGGCATCAAAGAACTCTGGGAAGTTCCCTCTGGACGCATCGCGCCGGGGGAAGTGATTTATACGCTGGGATGGCCGCTCACCACGAAAGAATATGGCGGAGCCTGGATTTACGGCGGCAAAGACAACATCGTCTCCCTCGGCTTCGTCACTGGACTCGACTATCCCGACCCGCGCCTCGATCCGCAGCGCGTGCTGCAGGAATTCAAAAAGCATCCCATGGTTGCGAAGTTGCTCGACGGCGGCAAGATGATTCGCTATGGAGCGAAGTCCATGCCGTATGGCGGGTGGTGGGCGATTCCCCCGGTCGCGGGCAATGGCTGGATGATCCTCGGCGACTCCGCCGGATTTTTGAATTCGGCGCGTCTCAAAGGAATTCATCTCGCGATCAAGAGCGGCATGCTCGCGGCAGAGACTGCTTTCGAAGCGCTGAAAAAAGAAGATTTCTCCGCTGCCTCGCTCGGGGAATATCAGAAGAAGGTCGAATCCAGCTGGATTAAAGAAGAGCTGTGGAAGGTCCGCAACATGCACCAGGGATTCGAACAAGGTATGTACGCGGGCATGTTCCACACTGGCTTGCAGATGATCACCGGCGGTCGCGGATTGCGCAACCGTTATCCCGCGAAGGCGGGACATGAGCATATGCACAAGCTGGCCGAACTGCCGGCCGATGGCGGCGCGGAAGCACATCTGCTGGGTCCCGCGAAAGGCGATGGCAAACTTACTTTTAATAAACTGACTGACCTTTATCACTCCGGCACGAAGCACGAAGAAGATCAGCCCTCTCATCTGGTCATTCATGACACAAACGTTTGCAACGAGCGATGCGTAAAAGAATATGGCAGCCCCTGCCAGAATTTCTGTCCAGCCAACGTTTACGAAATGGTGGACGATGCGAGCCAGCCCAACGGCAAACGCATCAGCCTGAATCCATCGAACTGCGTGCACTGCAAGACCTGCGACATTGCCGATCCCTACCAGATCATTACGTGGGTCCCGCCAGAAGGCGGCGGCGGACCGAATTACGATGGCATGTAAGGTACGCGCGTGCTACCGTCACGACCTACCACGACTTCGCCCTGCAGAAATCGTTTCGGGAAACGCTCTCAAAAAACCTTAAAAAATGGAAGTAAGAATTCCGTTGCTGACCTACAATCTTCTTTCCCCAGTCCGTGGTAATGTTCATGTCCTATACCAAGACGATTGTCTGTTTGGCGAATTCCCGCAAACTAGCCGGCCGCTGCGTAGCCGGCAAGGAATGGGACGGTCGGCACATGGGAGACTGGTGCCGTCCTGTCAGTGGGCGGGACCGCGGCGAGTTGACTGCTGAACGCTGGTATTCGAGGACCTGGCGCGATCCGCAGTTGCTCGATCTGATTGAAGTCTCGTTGCTGGGTCCGCGCCCCTCAGGGTTCCAAACGGAAAATCATCTGGTTGATTCTAGCGTCCGCTGGAAGTATGCAGGGCGAGTCTCTCCGCACAATCTCTTGCCCGCCATCGATCGGCCAGATGGTCCGTTGTGGGCCAATGGCGTCTCCACTGCAAGCGGCGTCAACGACAAAGTTCCCGCTGCCGTTGCCGAGCGCCAACGCAATTCTCTTGTCCTGGTACAGCCGAAGTTGTTGACGCTGACCATTAATACGGAGGGTGCTGATGCGGGAAACCCGAGGCGGAGAGTCCGTGGCCACTTTTCGTTGGGGGGTTCCGAATATGCTTTGTCCGTGACCGATCCCATCGTGGAAAAACCGTTCTTATCGAAACCGGAGGGTTTCAGTACCGAGTTGCAGAACCCTCTATTGTGTATTAGCCTCAGTGAAAAATACAACGCACAGAACGCGTGCTTCAAGCTGATCGCGGGCGTAATTTGTGTTCACGCATGAGCCAAATTATTTATACAATCGGGCACTCGAACGGCACCGTGGAAAGACTGGCGGACCTGCTGAATCAGCACAATATCGGTGCCGTAGCCGACGTTCGTTCGCGGCCGTATAGCCGGTTTAATCCTCAATTTAATCGGGAGAATTTGGCGCGAGTTCTCGGGGCTGCGGGAATTGAATATGTTTTTCTCGGCGAAGAACTCGGAGCGCGTTCAACCGATCCTTCCTGCTATCGAAACGGGCGCGCGCAGTACTCCTTGATCGCGAAAACCCGCCAGTTCGAACAGGGAATCGAACGCCTGGCAGCGAAAATGGCAAACTGCCAGGTGAGCCTTCTGTGCGCCGAAAAAGAACCCCTGGTTTGTCACCGGTCGATCCTGATCGGCAGATATCTCTGCGAAAAAAAGTTCGACGTCCAGCATATTTTGGAAGATGGCAGCCTCGAAGACCAGGAGGCGTTGCTGCTCCGCCTGCTGGCCGAGCATGGCCTGCGGGAAGCCGATCTGTTTTTAACCAAAGAGGAGCGCGTCGCGATTGCCTATGAAAAGCAAGCCGAGCAACTCGAGTACAGATCAGATGAAATATCGCAGCCTGCTTAGCCGCGCGGCCCATGAAAATCTTCACCATCGGATTCACCAAAAAGTCAGCGCGAGAATTTTTCGGCAAGCTGAGGCGTCCGGGCCTGGTGCGGTTGATCGATGTGCGGCTGAATAACGTTTCGCAGCTGGCCGGGTTCAGCAAGCGCGACGATCTGGCATTCTTCTGCGAATCCATTCTCTCTATCCCTTACGTTCACCTCCCGGAACTGGCACCGACCCAAGAGATGCTCGATCAGTATAAGAAAGTCCGCGGAGACTGGGTGGAGTATGAAAAGAAATTTCTTTGGCTGATGGCCGAGCGCAAAGTGGAAGATAATGTCACCAGAGAAACGCTCGATGGCGGCTGTCTGTTGTGCAGTGAGCCGACTCCGGAGCATTGCCACCGGAGACTGGTGGCAGAATATCTAAGAGAGAAGTGGAGCAATCTTGAGATCGAACATATTCTATAAACACGCCATTTTACTTTTGTTGGTGGGCAGCGCTCTGGCCCAACAGCCGGTCATTCCGCCCACCGGCAATGCGGGGCTGGATCAATATCGGGCCTCGCGCATCGAAATTTTCTTCGACGACTTCGGGCAGCTCGGACGCTATCGCAATGCTAATGCCGCGCTCGCTGCGCCCGCGCCAGGCGAAAACCGCGTCGTATTCTTCGGCGACTCGATCACCGACATCTGGCATCTCGACGAATATTTTCCCGGCAAGGGTTACATCAATCGCGGCATTGGTGGGCAGACGACGCCGCAGATGCTGGTGCGTTTTCGGCAGGATGTAATCGATCTTCATCCCAAGGTGGTGGTTATTCTTGCGGGCACCAATGACCTCGCGGGAAACACCGGGCCCATGCGGCTGGAAGACATTGAAGCGAATTACGCATCGTTTGCTGAATTGGCACGGGCGAATAATGTTCGTGTGGTATTTTCGTCGGTGTTGCCGGTGCACAATTACACGCCGCAAGCGCTGGGACTTTTTGCGGGGCGGTCTCCGGAGAAAATTCTTGCGCTGAATCGCTGGTTGAAAGATTACGCTGCGGTGCACGCCGACTGCATTTTTCTCGACTACTTCAGCGCAATGGTCGACGACAAGGGCCTGCTCAGGCGCAAACTAGCGGATGATGGGCTTCATCCCAATGCAGCGGGATACCGGATTATGGTGCCGTTGGCGGAGCAGGCAATCGCGAAAGCCCTGATTCCCTCGAAATGAGTTCCGCGAAATGACCTCTGCGAAATCTTGAAACCTTTTCTGTTTCCGCAAGCTCTATAATGAATTGAGTTTCCGACCGCCCCGGCCTTCGGGTATACCCTGGCTGCGGCGGCAAGGGACTGAATTCTCCGCGAATTCCGCGTCCGTTCTCCGCGTCCTCTGCGGTTAAAAGCTTTAACGCAGAGGACGCGGAGAAAATCTCGCGGAGGTCGCCGAGAAATCTATTCCGAGGGTGCGGGCAGAAACGCCCGCGCCTCCCGCGTTCCGTAAGGAGCGCATTGGAAAGGAAACGCCCGCCGGGATCTTCCCGCCTGCGTGTTTCTTTCCGTATCAACTCTTAGCCGTTAGCTTTTAGCTCTTGGCTCAACCCAAGTGCCGAAGCTGACGAAGTTGAGCTAAGAGCTAAAAGCTAATGGCTAAAAGCTTGCCTCTCACCGACAAATTCGGCCGCCCCATCACCGACCTGCGGATCTCCATCACCGACCGCTGTAACTACAAGTGCGTTTACTGCCGGACCGGGAACGAGGGCGCGTTGTATGGAGATCTTCCGTTTGAGGATTATCTGCGGATGGCGCGCGTACTGGTCGGGATGGGCGTGACGAAAATTCGCCTTACGGGCGGTGAGCCGTTATTGCGCAAAGGCGTGGTTGATTTTGTGCGGCAGTTGGCGCAGCTTTGTCCTCCGCAAAGTGGAGCCCCGGACGCCTTCGTCCGGGGCGGTGTCACGCGATCGTCGGCGGACGAAGGCGTCCGCCGCTCCACACAAGTGGATCCGCTCGACATCGCGCTCACCACCAACGGCCACCTGCTCGCCGACCTTGCGCAGCCGCTGAAAGACGCTGGTCTTACGCGCGTCACCGTTTCCATGGACGCCGTGGATCCCGACCGCTTCGCTCGCATCACGCGTGTCGCCAACGGATACGATCACGTGCTCGCCGGCATTCGCGCCGCCCGCCGCGCCGGCCTGTGGCCGCTGAAAGTGAATTGCGTTCTGATGCGCGGTTTCAATGAAGATCAGATCATTCCATTTGGCATGTTCGCGCGCGAAGAAGGCGTGACCGTGCGCTTTATCGAATTCATGCCGCTCGAAGAAGACCGCCAGTGGACTCCGAACACGGTGGTCACGCTCGACGAAATCCTGGCGCGCATGGCCGAGTACCGTCCGCTGGTCGAAATTCCGCACGCGCGTTCGGAGACCGCACGCCGCTACCGCTTCGACGATGGCGTCGGCGAAATCGGCATCATCGCCCCTGTCTCGCATCCCTTTTGCGGACACTGCAGCCGCATCCGCATCACCAGCGACGGCAAAATCCGCACCTGCTTATTTTCTGTGTGGGACCACGACCTGCACGCCCAAATGCGCCGCGGCGCTAGTGACGGGGAGCTGGAAGATTTCATCCGCGGCGTTGTGCAGAAAAAAGAAGAGCGGCACCACATCGGCGAACCGGATTTCGTGCCCGCATCGAGGACGATGGTGCATATCGGCGGGTAGCAGCTATCGACCGCGGCTTGACGTCAGAATAGTGGGCACGTCTTTGAAGATGCCGCCGCCGGTTTCACCTTCCTCGCTGCCGACGGCAAAGCCCTGGCGTTTGCCCTCGCCCCCGAGCACAAGGAAAGCGCTTCCTGTTGCCGGACTGGTGTAGCGGTCATAGCACCATGAGCGGAATCGCCTGTAGCTTCGATCAAACAAGGTGCCGAGGTCGCAGGAACACGGGTGCGGACTTAAGGAGCGAACGTTTTCTGCCGTCCACCAAAAATTCGGCCCCTTCCGCGGGTCGCCTTCAATGATTAGCGTGCCGCGTTTCTCCTGAACGGCCTGAACAAATTCCGGCCACTGCATCACCCGATTCTTTGCCGTCATAGCATCTGTCAGAAGGCGCGTCTTGCGTTTTTCCCACCATGCAGCAAAGGGAAGGAAGGGAAGAGACACCAGGGCGGCGATCGCCATCAGAGGCACAAACACAAACAGACCCACTAAAGGGCCGAATTCTTTTGGCCCCTTTCCTTGTGAGCCGAAGATTGTAATTGGTTCGCCGCGCACGGGTACATGATAAGCGTTCTGGGTCTGTCCAGCAGCGGAAATCGGTGGGCGTCAGTTAACATAGTTTCCGTGGGACAAATCGCACCGACGGTAGCTGCTCTGCTGTTGACAATCACCGTTTCTGTTGGGCAAACGCCGACTAAGGATCGGTCCGCCTACCTCGGCTTCGACCGCAACGCCTACCCCGGCGACGCCAACCTGAAAGCCCTGCACGAAACTTTTTCCTACACCGGCTACTGGCTCAACAATCCTCCCGGCGAGAAAATGAACACCTGGGCCGGACACCGCGCCGCCGTCGAAACCGCCGGCTTCGGCTTCCTCGTCCTCTTCAATGGACGCCTGTACGCGGAACTGAAATCCCTCGCCAACGCAAAGAAGCTTGGCGCGTCCGATGCGCAAGCCGCCGCAGCCGCCGCGGGCCGTGAAGGCTTTCCCGCGCACACCATCGTCTTTCTCGACCAGGAGCAGGGCGGACGCATGTTACCCGAGCAGAAAGCCTACATCTACGCCTGGGTCGACGCCGTTACCGCCGCAGGATTCCGCGCGGGAATTTATTGCTCCGGCATTCCAGCCCCGGACGATCAAAATGTCGTGACCGCGCAGGACATTCGCGAGCACGCGGGTGAGGGCCCCTTCGACTCTCGCTCAGGGCAGGTCCGCGCCGCACCTTCCCGCGCCGCACCTTCCCGCGCCACAGCTGCCCGGGGCACACCTACCCTCGCCACATCAGCCCGCGACATCACTTACTGGGCGATTAACGACGCGTGTCCACCAGCGCCGGGGTGCAGTTTTCCCGCGCATCCGCCAAGCCCTACGGAAAGTGGAGTGAGCTTCGCCGAGGTCTGGCAGTTCGCGCAATCCCCGCAGCGGAAAGATGTGGCCGGGCGCTGCACGAATTACAGCCGCGATGGAAATTGTTATCCGCCGGCAGTCTCAACCGCGCTTGAACTTCCCATGGATCTGAATGCCGCGACTTCGGCCGACCCTTCGAAGGGCAGATCGCATTGAGCCGGTTAACTGGCTACGCCGCTTCCTCACCCGTCTTCCGAATCAGCAGCGTGGCGTAGCCGGAGGTGGGCTCGGTGAGCATGACGATGCTCACCATTGTGGCGCGAGCTTTGAACTTAAAAAGAAACTCGATTTGCGCCCGCTCCGGTTTTGCGCTCGTCATCATCTTCTCCAGCGTGCCTTCGAATTCTTCCACGCAGGTGCAGGGGGCAACGGTCCGAAAAAAACTCTTGCCCAGGACTCGTCCGCGCGATAATCCAGAGAGAGCCGATTCCTCGGTGTTATAGGCGATGATGCGGCCCTCGGAATCCAGACGGATGAAACCAAAAGGCAACTGGTTGGCACCATCGTCGTCCAGAGCATCGATGCTCTCAACCGGTTGGCTGAATTGATCGCCCAGGCAGGTAACACAAATACCATAATGCATGGATGCGACAGGATTGCCCGGTTTAATGATCCGGGCGCACCATGCACAAAAAACGGGAAGTTCCAACGGGTCTTGCTTCATAGAGTCGCGCTATTTCGATTGTGCATCGGCAAGGCCCGCGGAATCAAACGAGGGCGGTGGCCTGACTTCCGCCGCCGAAGGCACGAAGACACTCGAAGTCACTCTGGTGCCGCGTCTTCGTGCAACTTTGTCCTTCGCGGCTGATGAATTTAGGGTGCTACGCAAACCCGCAAGAAGGATACGGCTCCCATTCGGCGACTCGCCGTGCAACAGAAGCCAGTATTCACTTTGTTTGCTAAACTGAGAAGACATCTACGAATTTCCTCAGGAGAATCCACCATCATGTTGCGCTCGCTGTCCGCCTCTATCCTAGCTGTTGCTTTTCTCCTTGCCATTTCTGCCGCCGCTCAGGAAAACACATGGCAGATCGATCCCAATCACTCGGCCGCGCAATTTTCCGTGCGCCACCTCGGCATCTCGACCGTGCGCGGAGCGTTCACCAAAGTCAGCGGCACCGTTGTGTACGATCCCGGCAATCCCAGCAAAGCCTCACTGCAAGCGACGATCGATGCAGCGTCTCTGGATACTCGCGTCGAAGCGCGCGATAAAGACGTGAAGAGTGCGAACTATCTTGATGTCGAAAAGTATCCCACCATCACCTTCAAATCGAAGAAAGTCGAAGCGGCCGGCGCCGGCAAATTAAGAATCACGGGTGACCTTACCATTCATGGCGTCACCAAAGAAGTAGTGCTCGATGTCGAAGGGCCCAGCGCCGCGGTCAAAGATCCTTGGGGCAACCAGCGCATGGGCGCATCCGCAACCACCACGGTCAACCGCATGGATTACGGCGTGGCCGGCGGCAAAGGCATGGTCGGCGATGACCTGAGCATTACGCTGGACATCGAAATGACGCATAAGTAGGAACGCGGCATTTGTGCTTCCTGCAACGGTTTCTCAGCGGGGGGGCGGGGGAATCAAGCCGGGGAAAACAAAGCAACGAACGGTTCGATACGTTCTTTTTCCGCATGCGCTAAAATAGATTCATCTACTATGTCCGATCGTACTTTCACTCTCGACGAAGCGTTGACGCTGCTGCCGGTCCTCGAATCCCTTCTGCGCGCCGCCATCGGTGGCAAGAAAGTGATGGAAGGGGTTGAGGCGGAGATGCAGGCGCTCAGCCATCGCATCTTTTTGAATGGCGGCACGCATGTCGATGTGGTGGCCGTCGCACGCCGCAAGGCTGAGCGCGCCAAGGCCGAACAGCGCGCCAAAGATGCCATCGCCGAAATCGATTCCATCGGCGTGCAGGTGAAAGACCTCGACATCGGATTGCTCGACTTCCCCTGCGAAGTTGAGGGACGCATCGTCCTGCTGTGCTGGAAGATGGGAGAACAATCCATTACCCACTGGCACGGCACCGATGAAGGCTTCGCCGGCCGCAAGCCGATCGATGAGAAGATCGCGCGCCCGAAGAAGGCGAATTAGCGGGATTTTCACTTCCCAGTCCAGGGAACTGGATGCCCCACCCGTGGCGGTTTCACGGGTGGGATGCGATGCTGATGGGTTCAGGAAATCTTGCGGATGTGAAGCTCCGCTTTCCGGGTCTCATTAACTAGAACGGGGCCCTGTTCGCCAAACGCGTAGTGCCGGAAGCTGCTCCATCGCCACTCCTCTGGCTTTAGAACTAAACCGCGCTGGACCGGATTGCGGTGCATGTAGCGCAATTTTTCCACCCGTTTCTTCTCGGTGAAAACGACAAAATCGTAGAAGCGGGGTTGCCAAACGTGTCCTACAGCCAGGGGTGTGTTCCAAATTGAATCTGTCTAGGAAGTTTTAGAGCGAAGTTCGCGCAGCAGTCGATGGGCAAAGCTTTGTTTCAAGGCGGCCAGCACGAGCGAAGGATTCCCGCGTTCCGGCTCGGTGAAGAGAAGATGCACGTGCTCAGGCATGACTACGTAACCGATCACTCCAAATTGATGCCGCTGGCGGATCTGCTCCATCACCTCCAGGAAGAGATCGCGAGAACGGGGCGTTCCGAGAAGGGGACGGCGTTGATAACAACTCGTGGTAATAAAGTGGGAATATCCAGCGCCGTAGTAACGGTGCAGGTTTGTCGGCATTAAAACGATATAACAGGAACGCGACGATTTCGCTGTGACCTATGAACATGCCAGGGAGAGATCGGAGCGGCCCACCCGTGAAACTGCCACGGGTGGGGCATCCCGTGTCTTGTTGGAGTACGGCTGGGCCAGCCCCCGAAGACAAAGGCCAGCAACACGGTGCAGGTTTTGAATGCCACGAGGATAGGCGCAGTTTGCATTTACAACACTTGCGCTGGCGGAAGCGTCAGAGAGGCGTGTGATGACCCATTAGTAAGAAAGTTTGCGATTCAGCGCATTGCAGGTAGAGAATGGTTCTCGGAGTTGATGGCCACAGTTCCACAGGCCCAGACACTTCGCAGAACGAGTTGGATAAAAGTAGTAATCCTCTCCACCCCAACGACGGCCACACGCCCAGAGATAGAGGCACTTTGCAGATCGGGCCGACGTGTACGCGAAATACGGATGAACGAGAGCAGGTTCCGCAGTGACAGTGATGTGGCTTCCAGATTGAGTCGCACGCGTCCCATTTGTTTCGGGGCAGGGCCAGCCGGGGCTGGCTGCGATCTCGAAGGAATAAGTAAACAATGCAACCGTTACAGCGTCCCCGCATCCCCGACAATCGAATTGCGATCTTTGGGTACTGCTCAATGCAGCCTGGGTGAGCATCGGATGACCACTCACAACAGAGGCCGACTTAACACTGCCGTCCTTACGGATTTCGACCTTCACTTCAACATCACCGGTGATGTTTGCTAGCCGTGCCAGGGGAGGATAGGTCGGGTTGAACGGGCTGATCATCACAATTTCGCCGTTGGGCTGTGAATCCGTAGGAGAAGCCTGCTGCGCTGCGAGGGTAGTACAGTTGACTGCGAGGCCTGCGAGCAACAACAGGGCTCCGACATTAAGCCGCATCCGTGTTTTGGAGGGATATCTGTGAGATAGAGCGTTGCTGTACATCACAAGCAATGTCTCCGTGCCGTTGCATGCCCCAGTGCTTCCGCCATACCTATCAGGGCCCAGGTTCGCTGTTCAGTTGTCGGTCTGGAACGGGCCCCCGCTTCTAATGGCCCCGTGAGACATGTATTGGTCTGCGAAAAATCCTCCCCCTCCTCGCCCGCGATAAGAACGTTGCTGAACTGTACTGCCGTACTGCCCACATTCGTCGCGGTCACAGTCTGTGATTTGCTCTTGCTACCAACCTTCTCGGTACCGAAGTTCAAACTTCCCGGCGAGAGCTTTATAGCCGTGCCCGCCCCAATCAATTCGATGACCTGCGGTTTCGACGAGGCGCCGTCGATCACAGTGACCAGTCCTGTCTGTGATCCCGTGGTCGTCGGCTGAAACCACGCACTAATCGAGCACTCGGCTCCGGGCGCGAGCGACTCGCCGCACGTATCATTCCCCTTAAACTGGCCCGAGACCCTGATCGAACTGATCGACAGCCGAGACTTCCCACTGTTCGTGAGCGTCACCGTCTGGGCCGGACTCTTGGTGTTGATGACGCGTGTGGGAAACTTAAGGGGGGCAGTCGGTAAAAAGTTTACCGCGCCCGTATTCAACATTGTGACTACTCCAAAAGAAGAAGTTCCCATCACAAGATCGGGCAACTGGTCGCCATTTAAGTCTCCCACGGCGACGAGCCCTGTGTTCCCCGCTGCAAAGTACTGCGCCGGCTGGAGCGTGCCGTCCCCGTTACCCCAGAACACATCGACACCCGATTCCGTGGCCGACACGACGCCAATCACCACGTCCAGATTGCCGTCCATATTGAGGTCATGAACGACCACCGCCTCGCCGCTAACGCCCGTCGTGTTGTAATAGACCGGAGGCTGCAGGGTACCGTTCCCGTTCCCTAGAAAAACAGCAAGACCGCCAAGGTCATCGCTCAGGACAGCATCCATATTTCCGTCGCGGTTGAGGTCACCCGCGGCCACGGTGGAGGGGACGTACAGGAGCGGGACTGTAATCGAATTTTGCAGCGTTCCGTCGCCGTTGCCGAGCAACACCCCAATGGTATAGCCCGACCCGAACTGCCCGGTCGCGAGCACATCGGCCTTGCGGTCGTTATTGAAATCGGTCACCGCCAGCCATTTGGCGCCTTGGAAAGAATTGTTATCGCTGGGCGGCCCGAATGTGCCGTCGCCATTGCCCAGCAGCACACTAATGTATGGAAGATCTATCACCGCGACGTCGGGCTTGCCATCGCCGTTGAAGTCGCCCACCGCGACAAACAAATTTGCATTTGTCGTGCTTGAAACGATCGGGGAAGTTCTGAAAGTACGGTCCCCATTCCCCAGATAGACGCTCACGGTACTGGGAAAATCTTGATCGGCGGTGACAACATCCAGGTTCCCGTCGCCGTTAAAGTCCGCAACGGCCAGGTAGTAAGAGAGCTTCGTAGAATAGGTCGTCGCCTTCTGGAAAGTTCCGTCGCCGTTGCCCAGCGCCACGGAAAATCCCGCGTCTGTGGTTTCGACAACATCCAATTTGCCGTCGTGGTTAAAATCCCCCGTGGCAATGGAATAGGTCCCTTCAGGAAAGGGACTGGTCGCGCGGGTTTCAAACTGCGCCTGGGCCGTGGCGCAGACAGCAGCTAAACAAATCACTGTTGCGGCCGTCCAGAGAACGGGACGAATGCAAGGCGAGTCTGAGAGAATCATGAGGAACTCCATCTCCTGCTGGCGGGGGAACCGCAGATTCGCAAGAGCTTACCATACATTAGGCAGATTTCATCGGGGTCTTACCTGTCGCGCAGCCCTCCAACAGCAACATCTGTCTTGACACGGGGTTTACGCACATGGAACCTGAAGCTGGCAAACTGAGTCGTTCTGAGAGAGAATGTGTCGGGCCGACGTGGGCCAGACTCTTCAGTGTGTCGGGCTCTTTGAACATCTTTAAGCTTTACCGCTTTCACCGCCCATAGCGCTGCCATGGTTTTCGCAAGCGCGTCGGCAACGAGGATAAATACAATGAAGCTCCCCCGCGCAGTTCGCTTATTAACTTTTGGACTTCTGCTGCTGATCATTCCCGCAGCGCTTTCTTCTCCTTCTTCCGCGCAAATCGGCATCGGAATTGGAATTTCGGTCCACATCGGTCCGCCTGCATTGCCGGTGTATGAGCAACCACTGTGCCCCGCTGCCGGTATGCTTTGGACGCCCGGCTACTGGTCCTGGGACGATGACGGCGGCTATTACTGGGTGCCTGGAACGTGGGTAGTCGCCCCCGTCGGCATGCTTTGGACGCCTGGCTACTGGGGATGGAACAACGGCGCGTACGCCTGGAACGGCGGCTACTGGGGTCCGCACATCGGATTCTACGGCGGCATTAATTACGGCTTCGGGTACGGCGGAGTGGGCTTCGGCGGCGGCGAATGGCGCGGCGGAGCGTTCTTCTACAACACCGCAGTCATGCATGTGGATACGGTCCACATCACGAACGTCTACGTGAATAAGACCGTCATCGTGAACAACGAATCGCACGTGGCCTTCAACGGTGGCGAAGGCGGAGTGGCGGCGCGTCCGACCCCGCAGGAAGAACAAGCGGCGCATGAGCCGCATCAGGCTGCGGTAGCGGCGCAGGTGCAGCAACAACATGCCGCCAGCCAGAACAAGGAGATGTTCGCGTCGAGTAATCATGGCGCGCCTGCGGTTGCGGCCACAGCGCGCCCGGGACAATTCAGCGGAGCGGGGGTAGTCCGGGCCAAGGCTGCCGGAGCGCCGTATCACGCGCCGACAATGTCTCCCAAGGAAGCGCGCGCTTCTGGTCCGGCGGAGAACCGTGCATCTCCGGCAGAGAATCGGCCGGCAGAGAATCGTGCGCCGGCGGAGAATCGTGCAGGGGGAGCGAAAGCGGGCAGCAAGCCGTTTACACCTCCAAACAAGAGCAACAGCGCTACCAGCAATCGGCCGCCGAATGCGAATCGTCCGGAGAATACCAGGCCGAATACGGAAGCCAGCCGTCCGTCGAGCGAATCGAAACCGGCCGCGCATGCGGAAAGCTCGCCCAGGGAAAGCGCTCCGAAAGAAAGTGCACCGAAGGCAAGCGCTCCGAGAGAGAGCGCGCCGAAGGCTCAGAGTCGCCCGGCTCCGTCTCACGCCAGTGCACCGAAGTCGAAACCGGCTCCGGCACCGAAGAAAGCGGCCGCGGCTCCGAAGGAAGAGAAAGAGAAGAAGTAAGCTAGTTGCGTCACTGAATGGAGTGGCCAGAGCGAACCGGCTCTGGCCATTTTGTTGTGTTTATGTAGGGACAGCCGCCCCTTCGGCTTCGCTCAGGGCAGGCTCCCGGCTGTCCGCGGAGCGCAGCTCCGCCACCGCCCCGGCCAGGTAATTTTTCCTCGCAAGCTCACCCGCTCTCGTCCGTTCCTATGAGAGATCAGCCGCTAACCGCGCTGGTTCCGTCCGGCACGGAAGTGCATATCGGCATTCAGCCGGAAATCTTCTTCTGCTACAATTTTTTAGAAGCGCGCGTGCCCAAGGAGTCTTCAATAAAAATGTCATCCACCAAACGTAAGCTCCGCCTGATGGGCGCCTTTGCCGCGCTGGGAATGCTGGCGCTCGCCGTAAGCTGCACGGGATTTTTCCAGAACCCAACTCTCACCACCATCACGATTGATCCCCCAACCCCGAGTATCAGCCAGGGCGCATCCGAACAGCTGACGGCGACCGGAACCTATCAGGACGGCAGCACATCGACGTTAACAGGCGGAACAAGCTGCAGCGGGAACACGGTGTGCTGGTCGAGTTCGGACACAACGGTAGTCTCTATCACTACCAGCGGGGTGGCGACCGGCGTCGGTCAGGGCACAGCAACCATCACCGCAGCCTCCGGCGCCATCACCGGCACCACGACGGCGACCGTCGATCTCACCAACGTTACCAACTTCGAAGTTTGTGAAGGCACCTTCGGTGCGACGACTACCTGCTCCAGCGGCACCACACCTCTTACCGTGACCATCACGGCCGGCACGAATGGGACTTTTATTGCCCAAGGATCTTCTAGCGGACAGACCGTCGATCTTACGGCCGCATCCACTTGGACGATGACATCTACCGCCCCGCTTGCCGGCTCGATCGAATGCATTAATAGCGGCGCATCTCCCGAGACATGCACCATCGATGCCGCTACAACGCCCGGTACCTACACCTTCAGCGTAACGTACGGAGCAACGACTACCCTGACAGCGACTCTCGACATAGTGGTGTCCCAGTAGAAGAGATAGCCGGGTGCCCCATTTCTCGCGTCTTTTGCGAGAAGTGGGGCTTTTGACTTTTAGCTACGGGCTAACCGTGAACGAAACCGCATTGGAGCCCTTGGCGCCACACCCGTTTGAGTTCGTTGCCACGACCGACGTCGAATTAACGGTTTGGGTCCCGGGCAAAGGGTTGTATACGTAAACCACCGCTGTGTCCGGCGTTGCGAGCTGCGCTGCGGAGATCGAAGCCGTAAGCTGGTTACTATTGACGAACGATGTTGTCAGGGGCGAGCCGTCCCAAACCACCACAGCGTTGCTGCTGAAACTTCCGCCGTTTATGGTAAGGACAAACCCATCGCCTCCAGCGGCTGCGCTGCTCGGGGAGATCGAACTTACCGAAGGCGTCGCCGGACATCCACCGCAAGAGACGGCAGGAAGCAGTAAAATCGCTAACGTTCCCAAGATCGCCGATACTTTCATCGCGTTCCTTAGCGTGCACATCTGCCAAATTCGCGGACGCGCAGCCTTAAAGGGCCGGGATTTCGAGAGAATTGTCAGCATCGCAGCACTCGTCGGCCAGACTGACATGATTATATCCGGCTCTCGAGTGGCGGTGCGGCGTTGGTGCCGAATCAGATTAGCAAAATATTTGCGGCTTCCAGATGCCCGCAATGCCTGGGCCCAAGCGAGGCGTCGTCGCGCTATCGACAGAATCTCTGCAGATCCGGCGGCGGCGGAGTCGGAATGTCGTTGAATTCTCCCGGCCATCCGGTACAGCCGTGGGCAGCTGCTGGACGGCTCACCGTGCCTTCAAGGTCGCGGCCTTACTCTTTGCTTGTTCGATCTGGGTGCTGCTGAGTTCTGCTTCGAGTGCTTGCAAGTCAGTCGTGGCGTCCCGTAAACCGCCCATCGTAACTCACGAGCAACCAGACATAGGCTTGAAAATAATCCGGGGCCGCTCCATGTCCGTCACGCAGCAACTGTGCAAGGGCGCGCTGCGCCTGAGGCAATCCTTGCTCAGAAGCCAGCCGAAATTCACTTTCAGATCGACTAAAGTCGCCGCTTCAGATCGACTAAAGTCGCTGCGATCCAGCGCAATCTTACCGAGTAAGTAGTCGGCGAATGGATCGCCGTGCTCGCCGGACTGTTCCAGCCATTTTTGCGCCGCATTCAGATCCCGGGGAGGAACCAAGCCAGCATAGATCATGCGTCCAACGAGCCATTGGGCGAGTGGGTCATCCTGTTGAGCGGCTTTCTTATACCATTCGAGAGCTTCGCGGGGATCGGCCGTTATTGCCCGGCCGGTGTCGTAGAAATACCCGAGGACAACCTGTGCCGGAGCGAATCCAAGTTCGGCGGAGCGTCGAAAATATTCGACCGCATTGGGAATACTGCGGGTAGCGCTGCTGCCCCGCAAAGCATTCATTCCCTTTGCAAATATTTCCGGGGCATTTTCCCCGAGAGATGTCGCCTGTGCATTTGCCCGCGCACAGGCAAGCGATATTGACATAAGCAGAATCAAAAACTGAAGGTGTCGCATGGGCGGCCTCGTTATGATCCTGAGGGACGCCCTAGGACGAGTCAAGGCTCCCCGGACGGTGCACAAAAGTGCCCTAGAGCCGCATACGAGACCAAGCTGCGGGCGGCCTAGTTGTGGTGATGCCAGGTACAGAAATCCAAGATGCGTCAGCCCGGAACGGGCACTATAGAAGGTGAGCGCTATCGAACCGCGAGCAGTGGAACCTTCTCCGCTGCAGCGGCTGACCGAAGATCCTCATCCAGCGTGGCCAGCGGCAAGCCGCGGCGCAGCGCCAGTTCAAGATAGCAGGCATCGTACACAGTCAACCGATGGCGCTCGGCCAGTCGCGCGGTTTGTCCCCAGGCCTGGCGGTGAGTTTCCGGATCGACGTAAATGGGGAAGTCGGACAAATCGGAAAGGATGCAATCACGAAAATCCGTCGTGTGGCGCTTGCGCCGGATGCCTGTCTGCAAGACATTTGCGACTTCCAAGTGCCACAATGAGGGAACCCAGGCGCTGTTGTGGGCCAGGTCCTCAAAAATCTTGTCAACCAATTTCGTCGCTTCTTCGCGATAGAGCCATGCCACCGTTATCGAACTGTCGAGCACGAGGCTCATGGCCGGCCTTCATCGCGCCATCTTTTCAATGTTGCCCAGTCGAGACGCTCTTTGCCTGCGCTTTGTTCATGCAGGAGTTGGGTGCGCTCACGAATCCGCTTAAAAGCAGCTTGAACTTTGGCTCGATCAATTCTTTCCACGTGAGGCACCAGTCGGGCGACGGGTTTGCCGTGGCGGGTGATAACAATCTCCGCACCCTGCTCGACGTGGTCGAGGAGGCTGCCAAGTCTATTTTTGGCTTCGAAGGCACCAATCTCTTGAAACAAAAATTTTTCCGCGTCCATATGGCTAGCTTAAGCTAGCTTAAGCGTGGGGTCAAGTAGGAAGTAGGAAGCAACGTTGAATTACGCGTACCATACTCAATGCTGGTGTCTAATATGGTAAGATTTTCTTATGACTACAGCGCGGAAAATCACGGTTGAGATTCCGGCGGAGCTCCTGGAAAAGGCCCAGCAGGCGAGCGGAACGGGCATTACCCAGACCATTCGAACGGGACTGCAACTCCTGGCCGCTTCGCAAGCGTATGACAGTCTCCGTAAAATGCGCGGTAAGGTCCGTTTCAGCCGCACGTGGCAGGAGTTGAAAGAAGACCGCGAATAAGAAGTTTCGAAGATCATCCCGATGATTGCAGCCGACAGCAGTACTTGGATCGCGTTTCTTGAAGGCGTGCCCGGGCGAGACACGGAATTGCTTGACCAGGCATTGGCAGACCGCCAGTTGTTGATGATTCCGGCGGTATTCACTGAGCTTTTTAGTGATGCCTCTTTACCCCCATCAGTGGCACGCGGCCTGAGCGACGTTCCGCTTATCGATTTGGAAGCCGGTTATTGGCACCGTGCCGGTCTTTTGCGGGCTAAGGTTTTGTCCATTCGCCGCAAAGCACGTCTCGGGGATGCGTTAATTGCGCAAACTTGTCTCGACAGGAAACTCCCTCTGCTAACCCGCGATAAGGATTTTGCTGCGTTCTCTGAGGTTTCCCAACTAAACGTGATATTTAACCAGTAACCACTCTCGTCCGGAACTCCGCGCCACGCCCACTCGTAAGTTGCCAACTTCCGCAGTCTCGGTATTATCGTAAGAGCAGTCCTCTTTTTACGTACGGACCTGCCACCAACAAAAATAAACGACCAACGACGACTCTATGTCAGACATTCGCTGTATTGGAATTGGAACAGGAGGCGGGGACGCGCCCGGCCTGAATGCCGTGATTCGCGCCGCCACCAAAGCTGCCATCATCAAGTACGGATGGAAGGTGATTGGCATCCCGGATGGCTTTGACGGGCTCATCTTTCCGGAAAAGGCCTTTGAACTCACGCTCAAAGAAGTAAGCGGAATTTTGCCGCGCGGTGGAACGATTCTGGGCACGACCAACCGCGGCGACCCGTTTCATTACCGCACGGTGGAAAATGGCAAGGAGGTATCGCGGGATATTTCCGGCGAGGTCATCGCCAACGCCGCCAAGCTGGGTATTGACGCCATCATTACCATCGGCGGCGACGGCTCGCAGAAGATTGGCTACGAGCTGTTTCAGAAGGGAATGAAGATTGTCGGCGTGCCCAAGACGATCGATAACGATCTTTCGGCCACGCAGGTGACATTCGGGTTCGACACCGCGCTGCACACGGTGACCGATGCCATCGATAAAATTCATACCACAGCGGCATCGCATCATCGCGTGATGGTGGTAGAAGTGATGGGCCGGGATTGCGGATGGATCGCTCTGGAAGCCGGTATTGCCGGGGGGGCGCACGTCATCCTGATACCGGAGATTCCTTTCACCATCGAACAAGTTTGCAAACACATTGCCGCGCGCGAAAAAATCGGCAAGCATTTCACGATCGTAGTGGTGGCGGAAGGAGTAAAGATGCCGCCGGGTCTGAAGGAGAATCGCCGTGCCAGTTCCGTCGGTAACCTGATCGGCAACGCGATCGCTCATGGCTCGAAAAAAGATGTGCGCATCAGCGTGCTCGGGCACATTCAGCGCGGAGGCACACCTTCCCCGTTCGATCGAATTCTGGCCACGCGTTTTGGCGTTGCGGCCGTCGATCTGATCGCGGCTGGAGGCTTCGGCATGATGGTTGCACTGCAGGGGAATTCGGTCATTGCGGTAGATGTGGCCCACGCCATCGGACATCTGAAGTCGGTGAATCCGACGGGAGAGATTGTTCGTACAGCGCGCGCCATTGGTATCAGCTTCGGAGATTAGAACACGTGGCAACGGTTGCCGATTTCCGGCGGATTGCTCTGAGCCTCGGGGGCGCGGAGGAAAGTTCGCATATGGGTTCGCCGGATTTCCGCGTCGGGGGCAAGATCTTCGCCACGCTGGCGTCGCAAAAACAAGGCTATGGCAATTTGAAGCTGACGCCGGAGCAGCAGGCCGATTTTGTCCGCGAATTGCCGGACGTTTTTTTGCCGATTCCGGGTGGCTGGGGCAAAAATGGAATGACCCACATTCGTCTGGCTAACGCGACCGAGGATTTGCTGGCGGGCGCTTTGAGAACCGCCTGGCAACTGAGAACTGAGGGCAACGATAAGAAGACAAAGAAGCAGGTTCCCGGACGCGGAACGCGGCGGTAGATTTATGGAATTTTTCCTTGCTCGTGGGCGTGTGCTCGGGTTACCTTCGTAATCTCCCCCCAGATACCTGCTTTGCGGTTTAATAAACAGTCGTTTACTACGGAATCTTAGCCATGAATGTTTTGGGATTGTGCCTGCTGGTCCAGTTGTGTCTCGCGTTCGGTGTGGCTGGATTGTTTTGGCCGGAGAAAGTGCGGCCGGTGTTTGACGTCCTGATGTTCCCGTGGCCAGCGACCAACCGCTCGTTGCGTCTCAACTGCGTTGCCGCCATCGCCGTGTCGGCGCTGCTGCTCGCCAGACTGCTTAGTATTCTTGGCTGAGCGCGATCCCCGCGCAAAGCGCAAGCCCTTCAAATCCTGAGAAACCTAATCCTTCATCATCGCGTCAATGGTGCGATACAGCGTATCGATCTGCCTCGGATCGATCTCGATGTAAGGCTTTTCCGCATGCCGGTTGCTAACGATATAAAGCGTGGGTGTGTGGTCGATCTTGATGGCTTTGCCGATGTCACGGTCGGCGTTCACCTCGGCGGAATACTTGCCTTGCGCATCGATGACAAAAGGCAGGCCGACCTTATGTTCATTGGCAAATTTCTCAGCGAATCCGCGAAGATTCTGCGGGTTGATTTCCAACTGATTGGAAAAAATGTAATCGCGGAACTGGTTCCCCATATCTTTTGAAGTGGCGTCAAAGTAGCGCGCCATCACCGCTGCGTCATAGGACCAGTTGTGCATGGGCAGTGGAAAATCGTGACGGACGAGCGGAATCTTGTAGGTCTTCGCAGCCTGCTCCAGGATGGGCGCCACGCGGCGGCATTGCGGACACTGCAAGTCTTCGAATACCACAATGGCGACCTGCGATCCCTTGGGCGGACGCAACACGGAATCAGACGTGTCCGCAGCGGTTGCGCCGACGCCGGCAGCGAGTAGGAAAAGCAGCAGCCCAAAAACACGGAAGGGAATTCTGAAAGTCTTTTTCATGTGCGAGATATGTTTGCCAGACTTGTAGGATATTTTCAACTTCCAATGGTAACCGAAGAGCGGTCAGAATGTTAGGCGGTTCCGCCTGCGTGATCGTTCGCACGGTTCCCTTTGGTGTAACCCCCGCCCGTCTTTTTTGTTTCCGCAACGCGCTATAGTAAGAAGTTAACCTCGCTGATTCGTCTCGCTGGCGTTAACCTGACTACGAAATTGAAATCGTCTCATCCATCGCATCGAAGCAGGCTGATGCTGCAGTTCGCCCTGGCAACCGTGGTGCTGCTGCTCGGACTCCCCGCGTGCAATCGCAAAGGCCATCACGTGCTGGAGGTGAATTATGTCTCCGCGGTGCAGGCCACGCTTCGCGATCAGGTTGCCACCATCTATAACCGCGTTGGGACGGTGAAGAACGGCGACCGGGTCGAAATTCTGGAGCGCGAGAAGCGCTTTTCCCGCGTGCGTACCGCCGACGGCACCGAGGGCTGGATCGAGCAACGCTACCTGGTCGACCAGCAGGTTTACGATGCCCTGCAAAAACTGACGCAAGAAAATCTCAACGATCCGGTTCAGGCCCCAGGTGTGCTGCGCAACGAAAGCAATTTGCACCTAATACCCGGACGGGAGACCGATCATCTTTATCAACTCGCTTCGGGAGCGAAAGTTTCCATCCTGAAGCGCGGTACTGCAGAGAAACAGCCAGGAGCCGCAGCCGCCTCGGCCAAGATGGCAGCAAAAAATCCCAATGCAAAAACGCCTGCCGGGCCGGCGCTTGAAGACTGGTGGCTGGTGCGCGACGCGCAGAACCGCGTGGGCTGGGTGCTGGCCCGCATGGTCGATCTCGACATTCCCCTTGACGTTGCGCAATATGCCGAGGGACAGCGCTTTGTCGCGTTCTTTGTGCTTGATCAGGTGGAAGATCCCGCGAAAGAAGGGGCCGATAAGAAAGTCTCGCAATATCTCTGTGTCGTCACCGAACCGCACGACGGACTGCCCTACGATTACGATCAGATTCGAGTCTTCACCTGGAATGTCCGCAAGCATCGCTACGAAACTGCCTATCGCGAACACGGACTGAATGGCGTGTTGCCGGTGACTGTAACCAGCGAGAGTTTTGATAAAGAAGGAACGCTGCCGGTTTTCATCCTGCGCGTGAAAGACGAAAGCGGCAATGTCAGCGAGCGCAAATACAAGCTGAACACGCCGATGGTGCGGCGGGTGCTAGCGCCGGGTGAGCAGAAGGAATCTCCGAGGTCAGCCACGGCTCCGAAGCGAGCGGCAAAACATCGCCGGCATTAAGCGGCCTCGATTTTTTGCGCTTTTACGCTACCCTTTTATTTTTATCGAAGCCGCTCCGAGAATTTGCCGGCTCTTTTTCTTCTGAATGAAAACCGCAACATGCAGGGTTTCCAAATTCCATTGGGAGTTAAATTTCACCACTGGATCCGCCGCGAACGAAGCATTTCCTTTTGCATCCGCGCTCCCCAATTTCTGCAAGGACCGCAAGGTGGCGACATGTTGCAGAACGCGTCCGGCATTTTCACCCTGGCTCACGGAGGAATGCAGTCCATCTTCCGTGACTGCGAGCCAGACTTCTGCTGTGTCCCCGGCTTGGCCCGGGATAAGTTTTCCGACAGATACGTGGAATCGCTGCGACCCATTTGAGGCCGGGGTTGCAGGCGCAATCACCACCTCGAGTTTGGCCTCACGCGCCGCCTTTTCGATTTCGCCGATCGCCTGGCTCCCATCGTTGCCCACGAACTGGCTTCGCCCATCCACCACTGCTTCCGGTGTGTAGGCGTCGTTTTTGAAAAGGGAAGCATACCCAATTTGCCGCTGCGTCCATTCCCCGGAAGAATAGGGGTCGACCCATCCGTCATGATTCCAGTAGTCGACATGCTCTTCGAGCGCGATGATCTCCACGCCTGCGACTGGCTGCTGGGCTTCCAGTTTTTGCAGCAGGGCGTCCGCAGGTGGACAGGAAGAGCAACCCTCGGAAGTGAATAGCTCAAACACAACCGCTTTGCGTCCTGCGCCGACGGAAGGAGTTTGCGCGTTCGAGCTCGCGAGAACGCAGCAAAAGACAACGAACGCAAGAAAGAATTTTAGGTTGGCGGCGGGGTTCCTCATGGGATTCATCTCCTGATTGCCAGATGTGATGATTGGCCCGGGCGAAAAGTTATCTTTCGGGTGCGAAACGACTGAAAGAGAAGATAGGCTGACTAAAAAATAATTCGACTAACAATATTCGACTAACAATATTCGAGCTAACAATAGAAGTCCGCGATACTCTGTACCACCCAGCGCTGTTCATCCTCGTTGAGTTCCGGGAACATAGGCAGTGCCAAAACTTCTTTGGCGGCGCGCTCGGCTTCGGGAAGGTCGCCTTCGCGGTAGCCCAAATAAACAAAGCAAGGCTGAAGGTGAAGTGGGATCGGATAATAAATTTCCGTTCCGACTTTGCGCGCGGTCAGAAACTCGCGCAATTCGTCACGCCGGAAGGCCCGCACAACATACTGATGGAAAATGTGATGAGCCTGCGCCGCCGAGTGCGGCAGACGAATCGGGAAGTCATCCGGGATTGCGGATTTTCGACTCTCAACCGCAGTCGAACTCGCGAGCCCGGCGTCAACGAACAACCGATCGTAGGCAGCGGCACGCTGCCGGCGGGCGTCGTTCCAGCCTTTCACATACTTCAACTTCACTGCCAAAATCGCGGCCTGCATGGCGTCGAGGCGGCTGTTCCATCCGAACTCCTCATGAAGATAGCGGCGCGGACTGCCGTGGTTGCGCAGTTGCCGCATGTGCGCCGCGATTTTTGCATCGTTTGTGGTCACCAGGCCGGCGTCGCCGTATGCGCTGAGGTTTTTGGTCGGATAAAAACTGAATGCTGCGGCCGCGCCCATGGATCCGGCAAGGCGTTTGCCCGAACGCGCTCCAATGGCCTGCGCCGCGTCTTCGATTATGGCAAGATGGAATTCGTCCGCGAGGCGCTGCAGCGAATCCATGTCGGCGCATTGGCCGTAGAGATGGACCGGCAGCAGCGCGCGAAGCTTGTCGCGCTTGCCTTGCCGAAGAAATTTCTCAACCTGCCTCGGATCGAGATTAAAAGTGTCCGGTTCGATATCAGCGAATACCGGACGCGCCCCGCAACGCACAATCGCGCTCGCCGAGGCAAAGAAGCTGAAGGGGGTGGTGAGAACCTGATCGCCCGGCTGCACGCCAGCTGCAGCCAAAGCCAGCCACAACGCGTCAGTGCCGGAGGCGCAGCCGACGGCATCGCCCGCGCCGCAGAACCCAGCCATCTCGCCTTCGAATGCGTCGACTTCCGGTCCCAGAATATAGTGCTGCGAAGCGCATACGCGTTCGACGGCGGCCAACACTTCCGCGCTTATTTGATGGTATTGCCGCCGCAAATCGAGCATTGGGACAGACTCCAAAGCTCGGGCATCGGGCTCGGAAGTCACCGGACGCAGCGCCTCGGGCTTTGGCGAAGACAGGTTCACGGAAGAAAAGATTGTAGCAGGGCTTGGCAGTCAAATTTGAGATGGAACTAAGTTCCCATAGGGAAAACTGACCTGGCTCTGCGTCCCTTAGTCATCTTCCAAAAATCATAGGAGTAGGGGTTTTACTGTACGCATTCTCACAGGAAGGGAGGGGCATAGCCAACGCAATGCACTGAAAATAAACACCTTAGCCCATTGTTTGTTTTGGACTGCGAGTTGCATAAGGACTTACAGCCGAGAGTTTCTACCGAACCGAAATTGTGTTCGTTCGGCTCCGAATTTGGTTTTTAGGATGTCCGCAATCAAACGATTTCAAGTTTCAAAAATTCAAGGAGGTCGGGAAATGCGTTTTGCACGTTTTCCGCATGTAGTTCTTGGTTTACTGCTGACAGTAGCGTTATCGGCCGCAGCGTTCGGCCAGAGTCTTACCACTGGGAATATCACCGGTACGGTGACGGACGCTTCGGGCGCAGTTGTGCCGGGGGCCACGGTCAACCTGAAGGGCCTCGATAACGGATCGACGGCCAGCACCA
>Ga0302320_10005458_pt1 | contig 28487 bp, 29 predicted proteins | sample Bog_T0_3_FD_202130 | JGI IMG/M metagenome (GOLD analysis project Ga0302320, IMG submission 202130) | Peat permafrost microbial communities from Stordalen Mire near Abisko, Sweden - Bog_T0_3 | ecosystem: Environmental > Terrestrial > Soil > Wetlands > Peat | place: Sweden: Abisko, Stordalen Mire...
TCGTTTGGTCGTGGAGACAACACAAACCAAGGATGTCATGGGCAGATTCTTTCAGCAGAGCTCTTTTTCTAACCCCGTTCACAGAACGGGGGGGTCCCTGCTCTCCACTAAAAATCAGGCCTCCCTTTTTCCCCGGTTACATAATTTCCCTTGGCTCCCTTCGCGCCCTTCGGTAAAACTTTCCCCGTCTTCAGCCATGAAAAAAATTTCCGGCCAGCTCTTGTGGTGCCTCCTCGCCCTCCTCGGGGCCTGGGCCTATTTCACGATTGCCACCCAACGCGCCGAGCCCGTCAATTCCGCGACCCTCCTCACCGCCGCCCTCTGCACCTACGCCATCGGCTACCGCTTCTATTCCCGCTGGCTCGCCGCCCGCGTCCTCACCCTCGATGGCCGCCGCGCCACCCCCTGCGAAACCCGCCCCGACGGCCGCGACTATTGCCGCACCAATAAATGGATCGTTTTCGGCCACCACTTCGCCGCCATCGCCGGCCCCGGCCCGCTCGTCGGCCCCGTCCTCGCCGCCCAGTTCGGCTATCTCCCCGGCACCCTCTGGATCCTCATCGGCGTCGTGCTCGGCGGCGCCGTGCAGGACATGGTCATCCTCTTCTGCTCCCTCCGGCGCGACGGCAAATCCCTCGGCCAGATGCTCAAGGAAGAATTGAACCCCCGCCGGCCTCATCGCTTCGCTGGCCATCCTCGCCATCCTCACCATCCTGCTCGCCGTCCTCGCCCTCGTCGTCGTGCGTGTCCTGGCCGAAAGCCCCTGGGGCATCTTCACCGTCGGTGCCACCATCCCCATCGCCCTCCTCATGGGCAACTACCTCCGCTTCATCCGCGTCGGCAAAGTCCTCGAAGCCTCCACCCTCGGCGTGATTCTCCTCCTCCTCGCCGTCTGGGGCGGCAAACTGGTCTATCAAAATGCCCACTGGGCCCACGTCTTCGGCCTGCGCGACATCCAGCTCGCCTGGCTCATCATCGGCTACGGCGTCATCTCCAGCAGCCTCCCCGTCTGGCTCCTCCTCGCCCCCCGCGACTACCTCTGCACCTTCATGAAGCTCGGCACCATCCTCGTCCTTGCCGCCGGCATCCTCCTCACCCTCCCCCACCTCCAGATGCCCGCCCTCACCCAGTTCATTGATGGCTCCGGCCCCGTCGTCCCCGGCCGTATCTTCCCCTTCTGCTTCATCACCATCGCCTGCGGCGCCATCTCCGGCTTCCACTCCCTCGTCGCCAGCGGCACCACCCCAAAAATTATCGGCCGCGAGAGTTACGTCCGCTCCATCGGCTACGGCGCCATGTGCCTCGAATCCTTCGTCGCCATCATGGCCCTCATCGCCGCCTGTACCCTTGAACCCAGCGTCTACTTCAGCATGAACCTCAAGGGCGACCCCGCCGCCACCGTCGCCAAGATCAATACCCTCGGCTATCCCGTCACCACCGACCAGATGAGCACCCTCGCCGGCCAGCTCGGCGAATCAACCCTCTTCGGCCGCACCGGCGGTGCCGCCACTCTCGCCGTCGGCATGGCCAAAATCTTTGCCCAGGTCGTCCACGGCCGCTGGCTCGACCTCTGGTACCACTTCGCCATCATGTTCGAAGCCCTCCTCATCCTCACCACCCTGGATGCCGGGACCCGCGTTGGCCGCTACCTCCTCCAAAGCCTCTTCGGCCAGCTCTGGCCGCCCCTCGGCGAAGTCAAAAACCCGCTCCTCGCCCTCCTCGCCAGCGCCCTCATAGTCGCCGCCTGGGGCTGCTTCCTCATCCAAGGCGTGCACGACCCCCTTGGCGGCATCAACTCCCTCTGGCCCCTCTTCGGCATCGCCAACCAGCTCCTCGCCGCCATCGTCCTCTGCCTCGCCACCACCGTCATCCTAAAAATGCAGCTAAAACCCGCCGCCACCGCCGGACCCCGCCGCCACCCCGCTTACATACTGGTGACCCTCCTGCCACTCATCTGGCTCCTCACCGTCACCGTCACCGCCGAACTCGAAAAAATCTTTCACCCCGACCCACGCATCGGCTTCCTCGCCCAGGCCCATGTGTTGAAGGCCAAAATCGACGCCGCCACCGCGCCCCAAACCGTCTCCGCCTCCGCCCCAACCGCCGCCACCTTGGCCGACCTTGCCAAAAACCGCGCCCTCTATTTCAACAACCTTCTGGACGCTGGAGTCGCCGAAATCTTTCTCGTACTCGTCCTCGCCATCGTGATCATCAGCGTCCGCGAATGGCTGCTCCTCTGGACCCGCTCCAAGCCCAACGTCCTGCACGAAACCCCGCCCGTCTGGCTCCCCGGCTACGCCGTAACCGAAGGCCGCCCGCTGCATTTGGCCGGCGCGGCCGCCCTGGCCCTGACCCTCGCCCGCGAACTCTCCGGCGAAACCCAGCTCGATCGCGCCCGCGTGCACGCCTGCACCTGCGCCGCCACCACTCCCGCCACCGACGCCAAACTCTACCTCCAAGTCACCGAACACCGCTACACCAACATCCGCCGCTGCTGCTGACCTGCCTTCCGCCCGGCCGGTTAAGGCCCCAGTATGCTTATGCTTCAATATACAATTTCTTCGTATATGATTTTTGTGGGACACGGCAGCGAATTTTCCAAAGCATCGACCAATGCCGTCATATCGCCCAAACCAAGGTTCCCGGTGATTTCCCCGGTGCCGGTTTCAATGGGACTATTTATTACGGGCGCCTCATACAGTTTGCCATCGATCACAATCGCCAGCCGCCGGCCGATATTCTTCCGCGTGACCTCGGCAAAGGCCGTCACACTGGCCGGATTTAGGACGAAGTCGATTTCCGGCCCGCCATCAAAGCCCCGGCCCACCTTCACAGATTTAAGGATGTTGCCGGCCAGCCCGGGCTCGGCCCGCTGGTTGACCACCAGCGTTTCCATTCGGCTGACCCCGTCATTGCCCAAGGAGATGTTGGTAAGCACCTCCCAGCCGGGCGGAATCGGATTCCCGTTCTGAACCATCGCGTCGCTCCGTTCGTTCACCAACCTCATTTCCATCAGGCCGGATCGGGTGATGAGATTGCGGGCATATTCAACGTCGTTGCTCCGCGTGATGGGCAGCGCGATCCGCAGCTGCGACGCGGAAATTGTTTTCATGTACGCCCCCACGCCCAGGAAGGCGAGCCGTTTCGCCAGCGATTTTTTAAGTAATTGCAGCGGCTCGGCCTGGCCCTGCATCTGCGACAGGTCCGCCTCGATTATAAAGTCGACGCCATGGCCTGGCGGGGCCGACAGCATGTGCTGCGATTGGGTCAAAATCCGTGCCCAAACAATCAGGGCCAGGATTACAAACAAGATCGAACCGATCACAATTTTTGTTTTCATTTTTCAAGATTTCCTAAATGGTTTCCTGCCCCCGTCTGGCGTGATTTTTCCATTTTCTTTCGCGCCCAAAAGTTTGCAAGCCTTTTCCCAGTCAACTGTCTCGTCAGCCGTTTCCCACACGCCTGTTTCGCGGTAAAAATCAGTTTTTTCTTTTGGGTTCCAGTTCTGCTTTCTGCTTTCCAAATTTCTGCTTTTTCTTCGCGCTCTCTGTGGTTAAATAAGGCATGACCATCCGCACGCCATTCCTGGTTGTAGCCGCCTTCCTGGCCGCCCTATTCCCCGCGTCCGCCGACCAGCCAGCGCCCCGCACCCAGCCCTTCATCCTCGGCGCGGACATCACCTTCCTCCAGGAAACCGAGGCCGGCGGCACCCAGTTTTATGACCGCGGCGTGCAGAAAGATTTCCTCCAACTCCTCAAGGACAACCAGTTCAACTACGTTCGCATCCCCGCCGTCGTCGAACCCACGCGCGGCTTCTCGCGCGGCGACCTCGAGCACGTCAAGACCCTCGCCCGGCGCGCCAAGGCCGCCCACCTCGGCGTCCTCATCGACTTCTTTTATTCCGATAACTGGGCCTCGCCCGAAGGCCAGCCCAAGCCCGCCGCCTGGGCGAACCTCGCCTTCCCCGCCATGGTCACCGCCCTGCACGACCATACCAAAGCCGTGCTCACCGCCTTAAAAGATCAGGGTACCACGCCTGACATGGTGCAACTCGGCAACGAGATCACCTTTGGCATGGACTGGCCCGATGGCCGCATCACCTCCAAAACCTCCACCGGCAATCCCACCACCAACGCCCACAATGCCGGCGTCACCAACGCCGGCGGCTGGGGCAATTTCTCCCTGCTCCTGAAAGCCGGCGTCAGCGCCACCAAGGAAGTCGACCCGAACATCAAGATCATGCTCCACCATTCCCTCGGCCGCAACGACGCCCTCGTCCACGAATGGGTCAACCACCTCCTCACCAACGGCGTGCGCTTCGACATCGTCGGCCTCTCCTGCTACACCGAGCACGCCCCTGACGACTGGAAACACACCTTCGACGACATCGCCACCAACTACCCTAACCTCAGTGTCGTCGCCGTCGAATACAGCGGGCACAAACGCTACCTGAACGACCTTGTATACAACACCCCCGGCAACAAAGGCCTCGGCAGCTTCATCTGGTCCCCCATCCGCGAACAGGAAGCCCTGTTCACCCATCAGGTATCCACCAACACCCCGCCCACCGCCGACCGCTACGACGCCAACGACTTCATGGCCTTATATCCCCAAATGGCCAAAGCCTACGCCAACCCCTGAACAAGGTTCCTGCAACCATACGAAAACGAGCCAGGCAACCTTCGCCACCACCATCCCATCGCTTATAAGTAAACGAAGCGAACTCCACTCCGTCCAATTCCCATCCGGGTCACCCGTAATCTGCGGTTAAAATTTTCATTTCTGCTTTTCCCCTACCGCCCGCTTTTAGAATTTCAGCTTTCTGCTTTCCAAATTTCTACTTTTGCTGCCTCAACCCACCATTGACAACCCCGCACCCCTGCAACACCATCGTCTCATGCCTGCTAAGAAACCACAAAAGACGAAGCAACCTGAGCACAACAAACTCGAAGTCGTCACCGAGGAACTGCAGCAGCTTCGCCTGGCCTTGGGCCGCGCCGTCATTGTGTTGACCCTCACACAAGAAGCCCTGCCGAAAGACAAGACTACGCTGCGCGTCAACGCCCTCCAACTGGGCGACAAAATTCGCGACCTGCAAAAACGGCAACGCTCCATATTCGCCGAGCTGCAAAAGTTGGGCGTTCTGCCCAAAGACAAAGCAAAAAAAACCCGCTGATGCCGCCCAGCCAATCCGCCATCTTATATATCCGCCATGCTGCGGCCATTGTGGTGGCCTGCGTGGTATCCTTTGCCGGCATCGCCTTTTTTGTCGTCCTGGCGGGCGGCCATGCTCATGCCGATCTGGGCGGTGTGCTCCTGCTCTTCATCATCGGCGGAATCATCGGCTTGATTGGTTATGCCATCTACCACAAAGGCCGCGAAGATGCCACCCGCCGCAAACCCGACGATCATGTCCCCCCGCCATGAGTAATTTCGGCCGCACCCTTTTTGGCGGTTCAGCCTTCATCCGCCGGACCCTTACGCCCTTTGTGCTCATCTTCGCCGTATTCCTGCCATTGCTCATCGATGCCTGGACACCCGCCCGGGTGTTGTTCATGGCCGGGATCGAATTCATCTGCGCACTGCTTCTGGTCGGATTATGGCTGCCCTCCCAATATAGCCGTTGGGCCTTTCGCATTCTGGCGGGAATGGTTTTTCTGGCCTATGTCGCCTACGCCGTTCACGAATTCTTTTTCACCCATAAAGCCTTCCGGATATCAGGGAGCCGCGCCGAAGATACACCGTACAATTCCCTGCTTGGCTTGACCATCATCGGCCTGCCAAGCCTGTGCTACGCCCTCTTCGGCCGTTTCACCCTCCGCCCCCCGCCCCCGGACCCAGCCGAAACCAACCCCGAAACAGACGACGACCACCCCTGACCACTCCGCCGCCTTCCCCATTCGTGCCTTCGCGTGAGTATATTAGCTTTTCAGCTTTTTTGCTTTATGTCTCCCCATGCACTGCCGCATTATCATTGCATTTGCAATGTTACCGCAATTGCAGGCCGACGGTTCTGGACATTAAATCCATAAACCATTGATAATCAATATAGTCATATTCGCTTGTGGGTTGGCACGCCAGTTGCTCAAGTAAAGGTGTGCAGTTTGAAACATTAACAAAAAACATTAAACAACCTGAACCAAATAAAAATATGAAAACAACCCAAAGCCTGAACCTGAACCGTCTCTGTTTACCCGCGCTCCTCGCGGTGGCCGTGTGCGCCACCCTCACCGCCCGCGCCGATATCCCCGCCGGCGGCGGAACGCCCTCCCCCATCCAGTCCCCCATCGACCCCCTCGGCCTGCCCATTGTCAACCAGGTCATGCTCGCCGGTTCGGACGCCGCCTCCGCGCAGTTTGATAACACCGTCCTGCCCGCCGCCCTGAGTTTCGTGCAAGCGAACCTGGAACCGGATGGCCAGAACCACATGGGCAACGCCTCAGTCTTCCAGGTGGACCCCTCGAAACTGACCCTGGCGAGCTCGACCGATTTGCGCGCCTATTTCGTCTCCCAGAGCTGCGGGTATAGCAGCACCTTGGGCTTTAACACCACCGGCACCGGCCTGGCGAGCGGCAATCCCCAGCTCATTTTCCCCTCCGCCACCTCCCCGGAGAATATGAATCCGGATCCGGCCAATAACTATGCGCCGGCCAACGAATGGCAGCCCCTCCTGCCCGGTGACTTTGTGAACCTCGGCACCTATGCCGCCGGCACCCCGCTCGACTTCTTCCTGATCGCCGGCGGCGCGATGGGCGGCACGACGACCTACACCACCGGCGGCGCGGCGGCGAATCCGGACGGCTACGCCCATGCGGCGGCCTTCACCCCAAGCGTGTTCGCCACCCCGCAGCTTAACAGCCCCTACCTGTTCATCACCTTCAAGGACGCCTGGAACCTCGGTGATGGCGACTTCAACGACGTCACCTTCGCGGTGAATGTCGGTGCCGCCACGGTGCACTCGCTGCTGGCCACCCCGGAACCCTCCATGTATCTGACCCTCGGCGGTTTCCTCGCCCTGGCCATCTGGGCCAAGCGCCGCATGGACCGCCTCGCCGTCGCGTCGAAAGCGTGACCACCGCCCGGTTCAGGCCCGGTTTCAAACGCACTTTACGGCACCCGTCACCCGGGCGCCGTTTGTTTTTTTTGAAGTCCGCCGGCCATCAAGATGACCGGTGACGGATTCAGTCCAGCCCGTTGCCAAGCGCAAAATTCCGGCCGATCCGGCGGCTGCCGGCAATGGCTCGGGTGATGTAATGTTTGGCGCGGCTGACAGCCTCAGGCAGGTTCAAACCGGCCGCCAATCCGGCGGTGATGGCGGCAGAATAAGTACAGCCGGTACCGTGAGTGGTGAGACCGCACACAAAGGGTGCGCTCAGAAATAATTCCGTCTTACCGTCATAATAGAAATCCACCGCATTTTGGTTGCCGGGCAGATGACCGCCTTTGACCAGCGCGGCGCAGCCAAACTTGGTGTTGATCTCCCGGGCCGCGGCACGCAGATCGTCCACCGTGGTGAGGGGATGTCCGGTGAGGATGGCGGCTTCATCCAGATTCGGAGTGACCAGGGCGGCGAGCGGAAGCAGTTCCTCAAGTAAAATGGTGAGCGCGGCGGGCGGGAGCAGCCGGGCGCCGCTGGTGGAGACCATGACCGGATCGATGACTAGGGGTGTGCGCCGATGGGCCTTAAAAAAATCCACGAGCCGGCAGACATGGGCGGCGGTGGGAAGCAGGCCGGTTTTGACGGCCGCCGCCGGCAGTTCCTCCCAAACTGCGTTGAGTTGTTGCAGCAGAAACGCAGGCGAGCAGGGCGTGATGGCCAGGATGCGTCGGGGATTTTGGGCGGTGAGGCTGGTGATGGCGCTGGCACCATGAACACCCAGGGCGGCGAAAGTTTTTATATCCGCCTGAATCCCGGCCCCGCCGCCACTGTCCGAACCGGCGATGGTCAGGGCGACGGCCAATTGCTTGTATTTTGCCATGCCGAAAGGTTACTGGAAAAAAGGACCGCTTGAAACTTGGAAGTTGCGCGGCCATGTTGTGGGGATGGATAAAGCAAAGGTCGCAGAAATTTTGACGGAGATCGGGACGCTGCTGGAATTGAGCGGGGAAAACCCCTTCAAAACCCGGGCTTATGTCAACGGGGCACGGGCGCTGGAAAGCCTGACCGAACCGCTGGCGGATTTGGTGGCGGCGAAACGGCTGGGCGAAATCAAGGGGATCGGCGAGGCGTTGGAGCAAAAAATCACCGAACTGGTGGAAACCGGCCGGCTGCGATACTACGAGGAATTGAAGGCTTCCATTCCGCCAGGCCTGATCGCGCTGCTGGAAATTCCCGGCCTGGGACCCAAAAAAATTCAAGCACTCCGAAAAAAACTGGGGGTGGACTCGGTGGAAAAACTGGAGGCGGCCTGCCGGGCCGGCCAGGTCGCGGAACTGGAAGGCTTTGGTGAAAAGACGGAAACGAACCTGCTGGAGGGGATTGAACGGCACCGGACATATGCCTCCAAGCATCTGCTGTCAGATTCGCTGGCGGTGGCGGAACCGCTGCTGGAGGCGCTGCGGGGTTGTCCGGAGGTGATCCGCTGCAGCACGGCGGGGAGTCTGCGGCGGTTCAAGGAGGTGGTCGGGGACATTGACTTGCTGGCCTCGTCGAAGACGCCGGCGGCGGTGATTGAATATTTTACGGCGCAATCAGGGATTCTGAAGGTGACGGCCCAGGGAGAAACCAAGGCGAGCGTGATTTTGACCGGGGGCATCCAGTGTGATTTGCGGGTGGTGAGCGACGCGGAGTTTCCGTCCGCCCTGGCTTATTTCACGGGCAGCAAGGAACACAATATCGTGATGCGGCAGCGGGCGATCGCCCGGGGATTGCGCCTGAACGAGTATGGACTGTTCCGGTCGCAGGAAGAAACTCGTGATCCGAAGCTGCGTGTGTCTTGTCCAACGGAAGTGGATATATATGCGGAGCTGGGCCTGGCCTTTGTGCCGCCGGAATTGCGCGAGGACCACGGGGAATTTCTGGCGGCAGAGAAAGGTGACTTGCCGCGGTTGATCGAATGGACAGATTTGCGTGGGGCACTGCACAATCATTCGAACTGGAGCGACGGTCACGATACACTGGCTGACATTGCGGATTACATGGAGGATCTGGGTCTGTCGTATTGGGCGATCACTGACCATTCCAAATCTTCGGTGCAGGCAAATGGGCTGTCGCCGGAACGGGTGCGGGAGCAAATCAAGGAAATTGGACGGATCAACGAGACGCTGACCGGCCGGGGCAGTGATTTTCGGCTGTTGACAGGAACGGAGGTGGACATATTAAAAGACCGGCTGGATTTTGAGGATGATGTATTGGCGGAACTGGAGGTGGTGGTAGCCAGCCTGCATGTGCCTTCCGGCCAGGAATCGGAAAACACCAAACGCCTGATTCGGGCGGCGGAAAATCCGCTGGTCCATATGCTCGGACACTTGACCGGCCGTTTATTGCTGCGGCGGGAGCCATATCCGGTCAATGTTCCGGCGGTAATTGATGCTTGCGCTGCAACGGGAACTTGGATTGAATTGAATTGTAATCCTTGGCGATTGGATTTGGATTGGCGCCACTGGCCATATGCCAAAAGCAAAGGTGTGAAATGCGTGATCAATCCAGATGCGCATCGGAATGACCAGTCGGGCTATTTGCGTCTGGGAGCAGGCATGGCCCGCAAGGGTTGGTTGGAAAAAACGCAGGTGATTAATCAACTACCGCTTAAGATGTTAATGCTGGAATTGAAAAAAAAAGCGGCATTGCTAATGGCATAAATCCCCTCAGAAAAGGGGGTTGCAACAGACAAAACAACATCAAAAAAAGCAAATTTCTTTTTGACGACTGGAAATGGTGGTGTTAAAGTCAGCATTGTCGTTGTCTTATGGAAATTTGAATGGAATGGCAGATATTCTGTCTATAAAAAAGGGCAGAGACGAAATATGAAAAAATTTATTGTTTCAGTTGGGCTGGCGGCAACCGGAGCCGCGGCGCTTCAAATGAGGTGCGTCTCCCAGTCGTCTCCGCTCGAATCGCCAAAGGAGTGGAACGTATCCGCATCACTGAGAGGATTTTACGACGACAATTATTCCACCATTCCCAACAAGCAGGGCAGTTACGGGGTGGAAGTGTCGCCCACGCTCTCGGCCAGCCTGCCCTTCACGCAAACGGAATTTGGAGCTTATTACAATTACAATTTGCAATGGTATCAGCAACGTCAGGAGGCGGGGCTCAATCCGTATGACCAAAGCCATACATTTAATTTGTGGGTGGATCATGCATTCAACGAACGCTGGCAGGTAAAGGCGAATAATTCTTTTGTGGTCGGCCAGGAGCCGGAATTGTTGCTGGCCGGCGCCCAAGGCGCCCCGGCCACGCCGTTGCGGTTAAATGGCGATAACATTGACAACAATGGATCAGTGTTGGTCCATGCTGATTGGACACGCTTGTTTAGTACGGAAGTGACTTACGGGAATAATTTGAGCCTATACTCTCAAAACGCCAGCGGGTCACTCACAAACCTCAATGCGGGCGTCTATTCGGATACGGTGACCAACTCATACGCCGGCACACTCAACTTGGATCAAAATTCTTTAAATCTGGACTTGCAATGGCATGTCGCTCCGGAAACGACTTTTACCGTCGGCTATCAGTTTATTTTGGTCAACTATATCGGTGATCAGATTATCGCGGCCTATAACAGGCCCAGCGGATTGAAGCCGATCACATTTTACAGCGACAGCCGTGACAATCTCTCGCATATCGTCGATTTGGGGTTGCAGCATAATTTCATGCCGGACTTGGTCGGAGCTGTGAAAGCGGGTATTCAATACAACGAAACCATTAACAACCCGCTGGCAAACACCACTGCGCTCAGCCCGTACGTGGACATGTCCTTGATTTATACCTACACTCCTGGTTGCAATGCCCAGATTGGTTTTACAGAAATGCGCAACGCCACGGACATTGTTTCAGTTGGGGGCAATGGGTCGTTAACACAGGACCAACAGAGCTCTTCGTTGCATGCCTCGATCAACCATCATTTTACCCCCAAATTTCTGACCACCGTCATTGGTAGTTGGACGGCCTCGACCTACAATGGTGGCGGGTCTAATGGGGAGACCGATAACGACTACGGTTTGGGTCTGAGCGCAAATTATGCTTTCACGCGGTATATTTCTGGAGAACTTGATTATAACTACGACAATTTGACCTCGGGTATTCAGGGTCGTTCTTTTGACCGGAATCGTGTAACCCTCGGATTATCCGTGGCTTATTGATATTCGGGTTTTATTTGATGCTAAATTGATTTGTATGGGAGCCAAGTATCAACTGAGGCTCCCATTTTGTATTTAAGATTAAGCTATGGATTCGATTAAAAATCAGCAGTCGCCAACTCAGCCGCAGGAAGCCAAACTTCACTTTTTGGACTACTGGCGGATTATTCGCATCCGCAAGGCCATCATCATCACGGTGTTTTTAATCACGGCCATCATCGCCACGGCCGTCACGTTCATTCTGCCGGAATCTTATGCGAGCACGTGCAAGATCGAGGTTGCCCCAGAGGGCGCTGATATCTCCACTATTGGTGGCACTGCACCGACCTCCATGATGCCCTATGATCCATTTTTCATGCAAAACACCTTTGAAATCATGCAGTCGCAGGTGGTGTTGAGCAACGTGGTCAATGAATTGAACCTGAATGAGGTCTGGGGCAAGCGATATTACGGCGGCGAGGTTCTCAAAACCACGGAAACGATGGAAGTGTTAAAACGGCGCATGGATCTCAAGCCGGTCCGGAACACCCAGATCATCACCATCACGGTTTACAGCGATGACAAAAAGGAATGTGCGTTGCTGGCCAATACGATCGCCTCGGCATATCAAGAATACCGGATTAATTTGCGCCGGCAGAAAACCTTGGGCGGGTTGAAAACCTTGCAGGAGGACGCCGCCACCTTGGAGGAGAAGATTCTGGAAACGTCCACCAACATGGAATACCTGCGCCGCACCTTGGGGATTGTGGATAATGACCCGGCGGCGCTCGAACCGTCGCCAACTTTAAATGCGCAGGCAATGGAAACCTACAATCAGGAGATGATTGATCAGGAACGGGTTTGCGCCTCGTTGGAAACCCAGGTGATTGAATTGAATGCCATGGCCACCAACAAGCTGCGGGACGTGCTGCCGACCGTGACTTCGGACAGCATGCTCTCCGACCTGTTGGGAAAATTAAACTCTGCCGAACAACAATACGTTGTCTACACGAATGACTATGCGCCGGCGGATTTGCACATCACCCGCATTAGTTCCACAATTGACACGCTTAACAACCAGATCAATGACCGGGTCATCGGCATCATGCTGGGGCTGGAAAGCGAAGTGCAATCCAAGAAGGCCGCCTTGGAAGCGTTAAAAAAATCGGTGGCGGATGCCAAGCTGACCGATCAACTGGAACAAGAACGTGGCCAGCCGTATTGGGATGAAAAACGGAATTTGCAACGGTCTTTGGATTTTCAAAAGATACTGTCAGCCAAGGTTGAATCTGAAAAGCTGGATTTGGACATACCGGTCACCTCCTTGGTGCAGATCACGGACTACGCCCAACCGCAGGAAGATCCAGTGAAGCCGAACAAGACCCTGAACATCACCTTGGGTTTGATCTTCGGTTTGATTATGGGTATCGGCCTGGCATTTTTCATCGAATATTTGGACACCAGCGTCAAGACCATTGACGATGTGGAACGCGCGTTTCAGGCGCCGGTGCTGGGGGTCATTCCGCAGAATGTGGGCATTCTGGCGGATGAAGGGACCGAGAGCAAACATGCCGAAGCCTACCGGGTGTTGCGGACCAACATTTTGTTTTCCCGTAAGGATGATAAGTTGAACAGCATCGTGGTGGTCAGCGCCGGGGCGGGCGAAGGCAAATCCACAACTACGCTGAATCTGGCGACGGTGTTTGCCCAAACCGGGCAGCGCGTCTTGATTGTGGATTCAGACTTGCGCCGACCGACGTTGCATAAACTCCTGCGGGTGGGCAACAACATCGGGCTGACCAATTATTTGCTCAAGCAAAACACCATCGCGGAAGTGATTCAAACAACCAATGTGCCGATGCTGGATTTCATGGCCAGCGGAAAACTGCCGAATAGTTCGATGGGCATATTAGGTTCCGGGCAGATGAAGGAAATGATCACGGAATTGAAACAGCGTTATGATTATATTTTCTTCGATTCACCGCCCATCCTCGGGGTGAGCGACGCCTCCATTCTGGCGAGCGAGATGGATTTGGTGGTGCAGATCATCCAATACCGTCGCTACCCCCAGCCGATGAACATCCGCGCCAAGCAGATGATTGAAAAAGTCGGCGGCAATTTTGTGGGCATCGTGTTGAATAACATCAACATGTCACAGGATGAAAGCTACTATTACTATAGCGGCTATTATCATGATTACTATTATTCCCGCTCGGAAAAAGAACAGGAAAAGTCCGCCCCCAAACCGGGTGAACCGGGGGACACGGAACAAATCGGCATCAAACAAAAATATTGATTCCGTAATGAAATCCTCAATTATAAGCGACATGAATTTATTTCTAAGAATGGTTTTTTTGGGTGGTTTGGCGGCGGCAAACTTGTTTGTTGCCGGTTGCGCCTCCCCAGTGGTGGACAACACCATTTTCCCGAGGAGGGGAGATAGCGGGGCAGGTAATGAACATGTAGCCAAATTTGTAGTGGGCGACACAGTAACGGTCACCCTTACCGGCGGACCGGAGGAAGCAGGTCCGGAGACTCCGCATGTGGAGCCCATCAAGGAAGACGGCACGATTACCATGCCGGACATCGGTCATGTGCAGGCGGCGGGCAAAACGGCCGGTGAATTACAAAACGCCATTCATGATCTTTATGTGCCCCATTTTCGTACGCATATCACGGTGACGGTGAGCACTGGTGACCGGGTCTATTATGTGGACGGCGAGGTGAAATCTCCCGGCCGTCAGTTGTACCTCGGCGAAACCACAGTGACCCAGGCCATAACCTCCGCCGGTGACTTCACAGATTTTGCAGATCGCCATAATATTTGGCTGATTCGTGGGAAAAACCGGCTGCAGGTCGACAATGATGACATTTTCAAAAACCCGGACACGGATCCGATTGTTTATCCCGGCGACCGAATTGAGGTCCACCGCCGCTGGTACTGATGGTTCAATTCAACATTCTCTCCGGCAAAATGGCGGGCAATCAAACGATTGTTCGCCATTTTCCATTTCGGGTGGGACGATCCGACAGCAACGATCTGAAATTGGACGATGACGGAGTCTGGAATGAGCATCTGACGCTGGATTTTTCCACCGGGGAGAAATATGTGGTTCAGGCCGCCACCGGTGCACTGGTGTCCGTCAATCACGAAAACCTTAAGACCGGCACCTTGCGTAACGGCGATCTCATCAGTGTGGGTTCCGTAAAGATACAATTCTGGCTGGCCGCCACCCACCAGCGCAGCCTGAAACTGCGCGAGACCTTGGTTTGGGGCCTGCTCGCAGCGGTCACGCTTTTCCAGCTATTATTGATTTACCAGCTAAATTCTTAATGCCGGAAATGCCGGGCTCCGGTAAAGGCCATGGCCAGACCACGTGCATCCGCCGCCGCAATCACTTCGGCATCCCTAACCGAACCACCCGGTTGAATGGCGGCCGTGGCTCCGGCTTCCGCCGCCGCAATCAAGCCATCCGGGAAAGGGAAAAAAGCATCGCTGCATACCACGCTGCCGGCCAGTGACAATTTGGCTTCGCCAGCCTTCCAGACCGCAATCCGGCTGGAATCCACCCGGCTCATCTGCCCCGCCCCCACGCCGAGCGTGCGATCAGAGCCCACGTAGACAATGGCATTGGATTTGAGGTGCTTTACGGTGCGCCAGCCAAAGAGCATGGCCCGCAATTCGGTTTCGGTCGGCGCCCGTTTGGTCACAATCTTCAAATCTGCTGCGGTGGTGGTTTTCAAATCACGTTGTTGCAGCAAAAACGAATCCGCCCCGACACTACGGACATCCCAAGGCCGGGCCGCCAGGGGCGTCCGGATGATTTGCAGCAGGCGTAAATTTTTCTTCTTTTGCAAAATGGCCAGGGCTTCCGGCGAGAATTCCGGCGCCACAATGACCTCGCTGAAAATTTCGGCGATGGCCTCGGCGCATGCGGCATCCAGTGGCCGGTTCACCGCGATGATGCCGCCGAACGGGGCCTGCCGGTCGGTGGCAAACGCCTTATCCCAGGCTTCCCGCAGATTGCCGCCCTGCCCTACGCCACAGGGATTGGTGTGCTTGAGAATGGCCAGCGTGGGTGCTTCGCCCTGATATTCGGTGATCAAGGCCGTGGCGGCGGTGAGATCCAGAATATTGTTGTAAGAAAGCTCCTTGCCATGAAGCTGCTGGAAATATTCGTGAAATTTGCCGTAGAGCGCGGCGGTCTGGTGTGGGTTTTCGCCATAACGCAGCGGCTGGGCCAGCGGGGCGGAGATGGTCAACGAAGCCGGCAACCCGTTGGCATCCGGGCTAAATTCCTTCTGGAGATGCGTAGCGATGGCCGCATCATAGGCGGCGGTGCGGGCAAATACCCGGGCGGCGAGCCGGCGGCGCAGTTCCAAGGTGGTGTTACCAGTTTCGGCGATTAACCGACCCACTTCGGCGTAATCCGCCGGATCAACCACGACCGTGACGCTGTCATGATTTTTCGCCGCACTGCGGAGCATGGAGGGACCGCCGATGTCGATGTTCTCAATGGCGTCGTGGAGACTTACGCCCGGCTTCGCCACGGTTTGTTCGAAGGGGTAAAGATTGACGACCACCAGATCAATCGGTTGGATCTGATGCTCTTTCACGGCGGCTTCATGCGCCGCGTTGCCGCGGATGTAAAGGAGCCCGCCGTGGACCTTGGGATGCAGGGTTTTCACCCGGCCATCCAGCATTTCGGGAAACCCGGTGTGTTCGCTGATGTCCATGACCGTCAGGCCCGCTTCGCGCAGGGCTTTGGCGGTGCCGCCGGTGGAAAGAAGTTGAACGCCGGCCCCCGCCAAGATTTGAGCGAAAGGAACCAGGCCGTTTTTGTCGGAGACCGAAAGCAGAGCCCGTTGAATTTTCATCAACCCACAAAATCTCTGGAGACGGCGTTTCCGTCAATCCTCAAAACCAAAATTTAATTGGCGCGGTGAACTTTTTTTGCGGCGAACACACCATAACAGTCAGCCGGTCACTTTTGGCCGGCTTCGTTGGATACGACCTGATTGCCAATCGCGCGTTCCAACCGGGCCCGCGCGGTGGAGTAATCGTGCAGGGCCTGGATTTGCGTCGTGCATGACTGCGTCAGCGAAGTTTCCGCATCCAGCACGTCAAGCTGGGTGCCGGTGCCGGCATCGGCCCGGGCGCGGGCTTCGCGCAGGGCTTCCTCGGCCTCCTCATTCACTGTTTTCTGGGAATCAAGCGTCTCCCTCGCCTCGATGAAATCGGAATAGGCGGTGCGCACCTGCAATTCAATCTGACGGGCCTGGTCTTCCAAGGCGGTTTGGGCCTTGTCGTAGAGGGCCCGGGCCTGGATGACCTTCCCGTAGGTGAGCGCACCGTCAAAAATGTTCCAAGTCACCTGGGCACCGGCATTCCAACCGGAAATATCATGGTCCAGTTCCACGGGCGGGGTGAACTGGGCATTATGCCAGCCATAACCGGCGAAGAGAGAAACTATGGGTTTATAGCCGGCCTTGGCGCTGACGATGCTGAGTTTTTCCAACTCCGTCGTTTTGCGAAGCGCCTGGAGTTCGGTCCGCTGGCCGAGCGCCTTTTGGATGGCGTCCGGCAGGCTCACCGTGTAGGGCTCGGCGGTGAGGGTGTCCGTGAGATTGAAGGGGATGTCCTCCCAAACTTCGCGGGGCAAATTATATCCCAACAGGTTGGCGAGGTTGTTCTTGGCGTTGCGATAGGCGTTTTGGGCCTGAATCAAGGCGGGACGTTCATTGGCCACCGCCACATCGGCACGCAGCACGTTGAATTTCGGTACGGTGCCGGCGTTCATGCGGTTTTGCTGATCCTCCAGTTCCCGTTGCAGCAGTTTGACGGAGGCTTGATTGACGGTGATTTGTTGGTCGGCCAAAAGCACGTCATAATAAGCCACCTGTACGGTGAGTAATGTGTCGGCCACGACGGTCTCATATTGGGCCAGGGCCTGATCCTTGGTGGCCCGGGAGGCCTCGATGGCCGCAGTCAGTTGCCCGCCTTCGTATATATTCTGTACCAGTTGAATGCCGGTGTTCCAGTTATTGTCCGGCTGGTGGCTGGTGCCGGGAAAGCTTTCTATGGAATCCGGGTCGCTGGCCTTGAATTGCCCCGTGGCCTGAAGAGAGGGCAGAACCACCGCGCGGGTTTGCACGACCAGTCCATGTGAGGCTTCCAGATCATTGGCGGCCTCGCGGATGGTGGCATTCTGGTGCAGGGCGATGTTCAGGGCGTCTGCCAGCGACAAGGGCTCGGAGACCCAGCCGGGCAACGGGGCGTTGGTGCTTTGCGCCGGTGCCAGCGACGGGCAGGCACCCATCACAGCCAGCAGGACGATCAATTTCAAGTGTTTCATAATAAAATCAGGCGGCGACGGGCAGATGTTGCAGGGCGGCCAGGGAAAAACGAGTGATATGCTCCGCCAACCGGGCCGCACCCAGCGTGTCCAATGGCGGTTGTTGCGGATATAAACGTGTCAACACAGGGCGACAATGATGATAAAAGACGCACTGACTCACAATGCTGAAACTGCACAGTCGCACGGTTTCATCCGTCGGCGGACGCCGTAAAATTTCCGCCACCAACCCGCGAAGCTGCTCCGCCATCGGCCGGATTTTATCCGTGATGATGGAATCCAGCGCCGCCGTGGGGTCCACCATCTCCCGCGACATCAGCTTGCCGTGCCAGGCAATCGGACCGGTTTCAAAGATGCGCAGCAGAAAGGAGTGGATGAAGGCCCGCAGCCGTTCCTCTGGAGGCGCCGAAGGCGAAACATCCAGCAGCGGTGGATATTTCTCATGCGCCTTTTCTTGGGAATAACGCAGCACTTCGGCATACAAGGTTTCCTTGTCCCCAAAATGATAGTTGATGGCCGCCACATTGACTTCCGCCCGATGACAAATTTCCCGGACGGTGGCATTACGAAAACCAGCCTCGGCAAACACCTCGCCCGCCGCCTCCAAAATCTGCTGGCGGGTGGCCAGTTGGACCGGATCATTCAACTCGGTTGATGGTGTTACATTCACGTTTCAAACACATGATTGAAACAAGTGTTTGACGTGTCAATTATTTAATCGTAGTTTTCATCCAGTTCGCCAAGCCGAACCATTATGCGCTTCAATTTTATCCTTATACCGCTGCTGCTGGGGGTGATTGGTCTGACGGGTTGTTCCCGCCAGCCGGCCAACGAATTTCAGGGGTATATCGAGGGGGAATACGTCTATGTTGCCTCCCCCATCGGTGGCACCTTGACCAATCTGGCCGTGGCCCGGGGCGACACTGTCCAAACCGGGCAACTGCTCTTCGGCCTAGAACGGGAATCTGAGGCGGCAGCAGTTCGGGAGGCAGAAGCCAATCTCAGCCAGGCCAAGGCGCAACTGACGGATTTGACCAAGGGCCGGCGGCCCTCCGAAATCGCCTCGCTGGCGGAGCAGTTGGACCGCGCCCGCGCCGATTTGAAATTGTCCGATGCCGAACTGGTCCGCCGCCAGAATTTGGTGGCGCAAAATGTGGTGTCCCAAGAGGAATTGGATCAGGCCCGCGCGCAGCGGGATGCGGATCAGGCCCAGGTGAATCAACTCGCCGCGGATCTGGCCACCGGGCGGCTGGGCGGACGTGAGGATGCCGTGGCAGCGGCTCAAGCGCTGGTGAATTCTCAGAACGAAGCGCTGACCCGGGCGCGCTGGTCCTTTGACCAGAAGCAACAATTTGCGCCGGAGGACGGGCCGGTGCAGGATACCTTATATCGTCAGGGCGAATATGTTTTGGCTGGGACTCCGGTGGTGGTTCTGTTGCCGCCGGACCATCTCAAGGTCCGCTTTTTTGTGCCGGAAGAATGGCTGGCCCGGGTGAAGGTGGGCGGGGCGGTGTCGGTGGCCTTTGATGGGGCGCGCCAGCCGTACCCGGCCACGGTCAATTACATCTCCACCCAGGCCGAATATACCCCGCCGGTGATCTACAACCGGGAGAACCGGGCGAGCCTCGTTTATATGATCGAGGCCCGGTTCCCGGCGGCGGCTGCGGCCGACCTGCGCCCGGGCCAGCCGGTGGATGTGACCGTCACGGCGGCTCCCTGACCCATGAACACGGGCGAACTCGTCATCGATGTCCGCGGCGTCACCAAGAAATTTGATGGCCGGGTGGTGGTCAATGACATCGCCATGCAGGTGCGGCCAGGGGATATCTACGGGTTCCTCGGGCCCAACGGCAGCGGCAAGACGACCTTCCTGCGGATGCTCTGCGGCCTGCTCACCCCGGATGGCGGCAGCGGTCATTGCCTCGGGTACGACATCCTCCGGCAATCGGCGGAGATCAAGAAACACGCGGGCTACATGACCCAGCGGTTCAGCTTCTACGAGGATCTCACCATCGAGGAGAACCTGGATTTCATCGCCCGGTTATACGAAATGCCCGGGCGCCAGGCCACGGTGGAGCGCAGCCTGGAACGGCTGACCATGACCGCCCGCCGCCGGCAACTGGCCGGCACCCTGTCCGGCGGCTGGAAACAGCGGCTGGCCCTGGCGGCCTGCCTGATCCATCAGCCGCAATTGCTCCTGCTGGACGAACCGACAGCCGGCGTGGACCCGAAGGCGCGCCGGGATTTCTGGGAGGAGATCCATCAACTGGCCGCCGAGGGTCTGACCGTGCTCGTCACCACCCATTACATGGATGAGGCGGAACGGTGCGACAAGCTCGCCTACATCGCCTACGGCAATTTGCTGGCCGCCGGAACAGTCGACGAGGTCATCAAGAGCGGTGGCCTGACCACCTGGGAGGTGACCGGGAAAAACCTGCATGCCGTGGCCGAGCAGCTCCGGAGCCGGCCCGGGGTGGAACAAGTGGCGGTCTTCGGCACGGCGCTCCATGTGAGCGGGCGGGACGCCGGCAAGCTCCGGGAAAGCCTCACCCCCTGGATGACGAACGAATATCAGTGGCATCCGATCACCGCCGGCCTGGAGGATGTCTTCATCAGCCTCATGGACCGGTCGAAGGACAACTTTTCATGAACTTGAACCGATTCAACTTCCGACGGCTCGGGGCGGTTGTGCTCAAGGAGTTCATCCAGATGCGGCGGGACCGCCTGACCTTCGGAATGATGGTGGGCGTGCCGATGATCCAGTTGATCCTGTTTGGCTATGCCATCAATTCCAATCCCAAGCATCTGCCCACGGCCGTGTATGCGGCGGACAACAGCGTCTTTTCCCGCACACTCGTGGCCGGGTTGAAGAACAGCAGCTACTTTGACATCGTCCGGGAACCCAAAAACACGACGGAGATCAATCAACTGCTGGCGGAGAACACCGTGCAGTTTGCGGTGACCATTCCCGTGGATTTCTCACGCAAATTATTGCGGGGTGAACGCCCGGACCTGCTGCTGGAGGCCGATGCCACCGACCCCACCGCCGTGGGCTACGCCATCGCGGCCGTCAGCGGCCTGACCACCACCATCTTGGACCGCGACCTGACCGGGCCGTTGGCGCGGCTGCAAGGCTCTCCCCCGCCCTTCAACCTGGTGACCCACCAGCATTATAATCCGGAAAACATCACCCAATACAACATCGTGCCCGGACTAATGGGGGTGATGCTAACGATGACCATGGTGATGATCACGGCGCTGGCCATCACGCGGGAACGGGAGCGCGGCACCATGGAGAACCTGCTCTCCACCCCCGTGCGCCCGGGCGAGGTGCTCATCGGGAAAATCATGCCGTATATCGGAGTGGGGTATGTGCAGGTGACGCTGATCTTGCTGGCGGCGAAGTTTCTGTTCAATGTGCCCATGTTGGGGAGTCTGCCGTTGCTCCTGGCGCTCGTGCTGGTGTTCATCGTGGCCAATCTGGCGGTGGGCATCACGTTTTCCACCGTGGCCAAGAACCAGTTGCAGGCCATGCAAATGACCTTTTTCTTCTTCCTACCATCACTGTTGTTGTCCGGCTATATGTTCCCGTTTCGCGGAATGCCGGTCTGGGCGCAGGACATCGGGGAGATGCTGCCGCTCACGCATTTTCTGCGGGTGGTGCGGGGCATCCTGCTCAAGGGCAACGGCCTGACCGAAGTGATGCCTGACTTGTGGCCCATGGTCGTGTTCCTGGTGGTGATGCTCACCGTGGGCATCAAACGCTACCGGCAGACTCTGGACTGATTTTTCCCATTGGTGGATTCTATGGTAAGGATATATCCACATATCCTGATATTTGTATTTAAGATATAACATCCCTGAAAATTCGTGCTCCAGATAATAAAACATACGCGAAAAGGTTGGCAGAATTTAAAGACATTTGTGCCCACAAATGACCTCGCCCCGTTGGACATATAGCGAGTCAAACGCGACTCGGTGGAAACCTTTGTTTGATTCGCTGATTTCCGGCCAGCTAGGGGAAACCGAAATTCCCCTGGCTGGCAACGCCCGTTCGTTATGCTCGCTAAAGATTCGAGTTGGCGACGCTATCAAGTGGCTTGCAGATCAATTCATCAACGGGAAAATCGAATCATTTAGACCATACGCTAAACTAAAGCGCCGGTTGCGGTTCGCTACCAGCAACACCGGGCTAGTCGTTCAAATGCGGCAATCCAGTGTTGCGGCGACTCCCGCAAATGAGCGTCCGCTGAATCTGGATATTGACACCATCAAGCGGCTTATTGCCATGTCAAATGACCCTAGGCAACCCCAGGACGCTAGGCAGTTGTTTTCTGCAACTGTGCAACGGGAGATGAATAGAAAGCACTGGAAACTGTTTTAAAGAAACGACGAGTGTAAATATAATAGGATTAAGGCAATTATAATGCAATGTTGTACGGGTTTAGCAGGCGATTCTAACCTAGCGGGTTCTCATAGCAAATCTAGGGCGCGCTCCATATCCAAGTAGTAACTACCCAGACGTTTAAGTGCTTTTCAAAAATTATTTCCAATGTGTCCTCTGGGTTTGGGCGGTCAAACCAATGAATTCTAGGCCCCCACTGATAATGCCAAACGAGTCCATTCCAAGGGTTTTGTCCCGACGGGAAGAATGTCTTGGGCGACTCACTATTAGGCTTGCATAGTAGTAAAACTACTTGCGCTTGCGTCATTCCTTGTTCCAAGTTTAAAGATTTGTCTTGAGCAGCTTTGAGCGAAATACCGTAACTATTTGTTACCGTCAATAAACTCGGCCTTGGAACATCGTGTGATTTTGAAGATACTGTTGTTTGGCAGCCGCAGACAACGAAGATTAAAGCGCATAGTATGTATATGCAAGTAGTATTTGATGGGTTTTCTAAAACGGTGTTGTTCATTCTCAGATTATTTTGCAGGTGTAGAAGTCTGCCCCAGACCATCGCCAACATATTTCACGAGAACGGCAACCCGTCCACGGCTAGCGTCAGTAACAATCTGAGTGTTGCCGTTTGCGTCATTGCCACCTGACAACCACATTTGGGTTACATCGTCGGCCAGAATCACCGCGTTTCCGCCCCGCTGTTTAGCCTCTTTCACCATCCCTGCCATAGACCAAGAATTTCCAAAGAGCATCATTAAATCGGCCCTGCTGATTGTGGTGGTGTTTATGACCCCCAGGATTTGACATTTTTTATGTGGTGTTCCGGCGGAATAGATGTCAATCCCGTCTTTCGTGATGAACGCACCGCCTTTTCCCTCGAATTCTTGCGGACCATTCCACGACTGAAATTGTGAAGTCGAAATGCAACCGGAAACAACTACGACCAAAGCCAATTGCGCTACAAAACGGCATATTTTTCCATGGCACCTAAACGATACCGATAGTTGGGTATCCCATGCAACACAAAACCGCAAAGCTGTTTATGTGGGCAAACCACAAAGACATCTGGTTCATCGGCTCAAAGAATTGCGGAAAATTCACCACGTCACACAGGAGCAATTTTCCGAGCGCACCGGGATTTCATACAAGTATTATCAGGCCATTGAGGCGGGAATCAAAAAGGAACTGCGCATTTCCACACTTGAACGGCTGGCAACCGCCTATGGAATTGAGGTCTGGCAACTGCTTGCGCCCACCATTCCACAGACTCGGATACAAATTAGCCGCAAGGTTTGAAATTTGTTATTTTCCCAGATCAGCACAGTTCCGACTTTGAATTTTCATTCTGGGGGTGGCATGGGCAGTTGGGGGCTTGAAATTTGCTGGGTTTTTCAGGTCTGATTGAAACGAGAACCTGCTATAGCCAATTAATCAAACCGTCCTGCTGTGGTTTGTTCTAACGGTCATTCTAACAAAATTCTTATTTTCGGGCGAAATCAAGTATATTTCTCACCCACTTGTGTTAGAATTTATTCCTTATGGATACTCACCAAACTATTGAAAACATTGAACTAAATACGACTAAAATTGGAGCGAGCGAAGGGATTCGAACCCTCGACACTCACGTTGGCAACGTGATGCTCTACCAGGCTGAGCTACGCTCGCTTCCAGAAGTCGACGGGTAGATTACCCAAAACCGCGCGGTTGGCAAGCGCGATTTGTGAAGAAATTTATGGGCTTTGACTTTCCGCCCGCCAGTCATGCTAAACTGGGCGTGTGAGCAACACTTTTTACGCTCCCGGCGAACAACGGGCGGCGAAGGTCAACGACCTCTTCGGCGCCATCGCCCGGCGTTACGATCTGATCAACGACCTGCAAAGCTTCGGCCTGCACCGGCTGTGGAAACGCCGGGTGGTCGATTTGGCGGCGGTCCGGTCCGGCGCCCGCGCCCTGGACCTGTGCTGCGGCACCGGCGATCTGGCCCTCGCCCTCGCCGGGCGCGGCACCCAGGTCACCGGGCTGGATTTCAGCGCCCCCATGCTCAGCGTGGCCATTGAGCGCAAACGCCCCGACGACACCCTCTTCATCCAGGGCGACGCCATGAACGTCCCCTTCCCAGACAACTCCTTCGACGCCGTGACCATGGGTTACGGCCTGCGCAACCTGTCGAGCTGGGAGACCGGCCTGGCGGAAATGCAACGCGTGGCCAAACCCGGCGGCCGCATCGTCATCCTCGAATTCGGCAAACCCGCCAACGCCCTCTGGCGCGCCCTGTATTTCACGCATCTACGTTGTTCCGTCCCGTTGACCGGCTGGCTGTTTTGCGGCAACGCCCAGGCTTACGCCTACATACTGGAATCCCTCAAGCATTACCCCGGGCAACTGGCCGTGGCGGACCGGATGCGGGAGATGAAGCTGGCCAATGTCCGGGTGATCAACCTGCTGGGCGGGGCCATGGCGATTAATTACGGTGAGAAACCGGTTTAGTCTGTCTGAAAATTGAAAGGGGTCCTGCGGCAGGGGCTTTTGACTGTGGCCAAGGCGGCGTGGCTGAACGAGCACCGTACCCGGGCTTATTTTTTCCCCAGCAGAATAACCGCGCCCTCGCGCGCGGCATCCACTTTCAAGCGGGCTTTTTTCCGGGCCACCAGTTTGCGGGCGTGCTTCACGAATTGATCCAACGTCTTGTCCGCATGATCCGGATCGTGATGAAAGAGAAATAATTTTTTCGCGTGCGCCTGCAAGGCCAGCGCCACCGAATCATCCACGCACCCGTGCCCCCAGCCCACGTGCTTTTGATATTCGGCCAGATCGTATTGGGAATCGAGGATGAGCACGTCCGTCCCCTCGATGAATTCGATCAGCCCGCGATCCGCCCCGCCCTGCCGGGGTTCGGTGTCCGGGAAAAACACCAGCCGGCCATCCGGCGTCACCAGCCGGTAACCCACGCACACGCCCGGATGATTCGCGCGATGCGCCTGCACCTGCACCGGGCCGATCGAGAAATTATAATCCGTGAACTCCTCGATCTCGATGTTGCTGGGCAGTTGCGAAAACGGCACCGGAAAATAAGTGCTCTCCATCTGACCCGTCAGCGCCGTCACCAGCCCGGTGCGGGCGCCTTCACAGCCCAGAATCCGCAGGCGGCAGCGCTTCTCATAAATCGGCGCAAAAAACGGCAGGCCCTGGATATGGTCCCAATGCGTATGCGACAGCAGGAGCGTGAGATTGAGCGGCCGGCCCTTGAATTCCTCCAGCAACGACCGGCCCAGTTTGCGCAGGCCCGTCCCGGCATCCAGAATGATTATCTCCCCGCCGTGCCGCACCTCGATGCAGGAGGTGTTGCCGCCGTACCGAACGGTGGAGGGCCCCGGAGTGGCGATGGAGCCACGGACGCCCCAGAACTTTATGCTTGTGCCCGATTTGATGTCCTCACTCTAGCCCGACTTTTTAAAAACTCCAACCGCAAAAACAAGGAAATGAAAAATGAATTGCCTTGCAAGTGACCGCCAATAATTTAAGATACTCGCCCTTTTGCGGGTTGGTAGCTCAGTTGGTAGAGCAGTGCCCTTTTAAGGCATTGGTCCGGGGTTCGAGTCCCCGCCAACCCACCATTTTTCATGGAGCCTGTTTGAAAATTGAAAGGGGTCCTGCGGCAGTGGATTTTGTCGGTGGAAGGCGGCGAGGCCCGCGCATCCCCAAAGCGGGCTGTAAGGGCCGGGCCAACGCCGGCCACTGGCAAAAGCCGCGCCGCCCGGAGGGTTTTCGCGAAAAGGCCGGTCTGACCATGCTGCTTCTCGTTTACAGCCCCATATGGAAATGCGTATTAGTCGGCTTTGCCATACCGGCCTTTTCGCGAAAACAGGACCTCTTTGAATTTTCAGACAGGCTCCGGTGTGGGGCAAAAGGAAACCGGCCCACCGGGGCCTACCATTTCACAGGCACCGTCTGCTTTTTTCCGAAGCGGTTCTGGTAAAAGAGCTGCTTGTGCTGCCGGCCGTATTCATGCACCAGCTTGGTGATTTTCACGTCGTAGCAGCAATATTCCGCGATTTCCGCCAGCTTTCCCTCCTTGAACCAGCGGATCGCCTGCAGGCCCTCGGCCGTCTTTTCCACCCCAAAGGTCGCCGTGGCGATCGAATCCAGCGACAACCGGTGGTTCAGCGTCGCCTGCAATTCCACCAGCATGTCCAGCGTCGGCAACTGACTCAGGTCAAAGGACGTATAACCATGCAACACCTCGTAATCGAACCGCAGATTGTTGAACCCCACCACCAGCTCGGCCCGCTGCAGCTCCGTGAGCAATTGGTCCACCTGCTGCTCCCCGTAGATGGTGTATTCGCCCCGGGCCGTGCTGTACGTCACCCCGATGCTCATGCCCATCTTGGAAATGTTGCCCCAGCCGCCCACCTCCTCGGCGGACTTCTGGGTCTCCAGATCAAAATATACAATGTTATTCACGCGTGCGGCCCCCATGAAACCCGCTGGCGGCCCGGGAAACAAACTTTTTCCACCGGGTCTTCATGATGGTCGGGTTTTCCTGACTTGAAACTTGCCGGTCGCCGTCACAGATTATCCCCATGGCTCTGACCCCTTCCACCATGCTGCCCCTGGGCACCCCGGCCCCGGACTTTAAATTGCCGGACCTCTTCGGTCACCTCATCTCCCCCCGGGACTTCCGGAACCGCCCCGGGCTGCTCGTCATCTTCCTCTGCAACCATTGCCCGTACGTCATCCACCTCCGGAGCGCCCTCGCCCAGCTCGCCCGCGATTACATGCCCCGGGGCATCACCATCCTCGGCATCAACGCCAACGACGTCACCAAGTATCCGGCCGACAGCCCCGCCAAAATGGCCGAGGAAGCCCGCACCGCCGGCTACATCTTCCCCTACCTCTACGACGAAACCCAGGCCGTCGCCAAAGCCTATCGCGCCGCCTGCACCCCCGACTTCTTCCTCTTCGATGCCGCAGAAAAACTCGTCTATCGCGGCCAATTCGATGACAGCCGCCCCGGTAACGGCCTGCCCGTCACCGGCCGGGACCTGCGCGCCGCGCTCGATGCCGTGCTCAACGGACAACCCGTGCCCGCCGAGCAAAAACCCAGCATCGGCTGCAACATCAAATGGAAACCGGGCCACGAGCCGGTCTATTGATCCGCCGACCGGTCATTCACCCGAAGGCTGGTGGATGTACATGGATTGCAGCGCGATTCTGCCCGGTCCCGTGAACCGGTTCCAAGCCACCTGCCCGGCGCTGGCGAACAGCCCCGTGGACAACCGCTGAAACATCGTCTCCATCGTCACCGACGGTGATTCATAGATCCAGCCGCCCGGCTCGATGTCGATCTGCTCGCCCGGCTGCAATTGCACCTCAAACACATTCCCATAGCCATGCAGCCACAGAATGCCCTCGCCCTGCGCCGCCGTGAACGTGTCGATGAAAAAGCCCGTGCCCCCCAGCAACATGTTGGCCATGCCCCGCACCCGGTTGAACGTGAAATCTACCGCGTCCGTGGCCGCCAGAAACTGATGCTCCCGCACCTCCACCGTTTCCCCCGGCCGCAGATGCAGCGCGAACACCTGGCCCGCCCCATCCCGGCTGAACGCGATCCGCCCCGGCCCCCGCGCCGAAGTCATGAACACCGGCATGCCCGCCAGCACCCGCTGATAATCATTGTCCGCCCGGAACGGCATGAAACTGAACTGCTCCTGGTATTGATGCCCGTACCGATACCCCAGCGTGGCCGCCAACCCCGACGTGAGCTGATACCCTCCGTCCAGTCCGCCATTCACGTCATACCGGCTCACATAATTCATGTACCCTGGATAAACCGTCGAACTCAGCGCCTTCGTCATCAGATCATAATCCAGCAGCGAAGCCGTCGGCCGGACGAACCAACGGCCCAGGTCATACCGGCCCGTCAACGCCAGCCGGTCCTGGATCTGCTCCCGTCGTTCCCGCACCGCCGCGATGTTGTACGCCGTGATATAATTCCCCGGGTACGTCGGCCCATACTTGCTCCCGTTGATGAAAGTAAACGCCTCCTCCGCCCCCGCCGACCAGCCCTCGCCCTTCGCCTGAAGCCCCGCCGTGAACCGCTGCGCAGCATAATCCTCCGACGGCGTCGCCTGATAACGCACCACCTCCGGTGCATACCCCAGCGTAAGCCCCTGCAACCACGTCACCCCCGTCAACGGCGCCAGATTCACCCCCACCCGCGGCGACACCGTCGTCAGCCACGACGGCCGGTCCCGGAGCGCCGCCACGCTCCCCGCCGGCACCACATACCCCGGCGGCAAATACCTCGGGTCCACTCCTGAGAGAAACACACTGGAATCATAACTCTCCTTCAGACCGGCGCTTAACTCCGTGAGCCACGCCGGCTTCACTTCCGGGGCCACCGCCACCTGCCCGTCCGCCCGCCCAACAAACACTGAAAGACTCCCCAGCAA
>Ga0302320_10005459_pt1 | contig 28479 bp, 22 predicted proteins | sample Bog_T0_3_FD_202130 | JGI IMG/M metagenome (GOLD analysis project Ga0302320, IMG submission 202130) | Peat permafrost microbial communities from Stordalen Mire near Abisko, Sweden - Bog_T0_3 | ecosystem: Environmental > Terrestrial > Soil > Wetlands > Peat | place: Sweden: Abisko, Stordalen Mire...
TCCGGTGTTGGTTAGCGTTACTTGACTGCTGGAAACGGCAGCTTGTGAAGCGTCTACGACCGTGCCGCCGATCGAGCCCGTACCTTGCGCGATCGAGTGGCCTAAAGCGATGACAAGAAACAGGCCTGCAAGCAATGTTGCGGCCCTTCCGAACACATGGCAGCGTCTCATCGTTCCTCCAAATACACCCAAGCTCGGAGCCCGATGGACGGGCCCCGGCACCTAACTTTGAGTGGAGCATCTTCAACCACAATGCCCCTAAATGCAGCGTGTACGATACCGGAAAATGTATACAGATGCTTGACGACGATGTCAAGAGACTTTTTGCGTCTATTCCGCGGCTTCTCTCCAACGAGCTGGAGGATTCCACATTATCAGCGATTTGCGTTGATTACAAAGGTGTTATTCTGGCAATCCGAGCCTTGACAACTTCATGGAATGTGGAAAACTGCGGGCAGAGACCTGTCCGGCCAAGACCTTCAGTGACCGGCGGCAAAATCCACGAAGCGCGAACCCGGTGTGCGCAAGGACAATCTTATTGCGACTTTCCGTGTACCTGCCCGGATTTGCTGGCGCTCGCCGAAGACCGGCCCAAATCCCCGCACGGGTTCGCACCGCAGGGCCAGCCAGCGCCAAATGGAAGAATCTATCCTGGTCCTTCATCCGGAGGCGAGACTCGGATTTGCCGATTCAGGCGTCGCAGTCATCCGGCCGAGGACTGCCCCCACTGCATCCGGACCTGGTCGAGCAGGTCTGCCGCGCCACTGTGATTGATATCCAACTCGAGAATTTCCAGCAGCAGCGCCTCGGCCTCGCTGGTCCGCCCCAGGCCGACAAACGCCTGCGCGCGCAGAAAGCGCGCCTGAATTCTGTTTCGCTGCGCAAGGTCTTCGTTCAGCAGTAACATGGCAGGGAGGGAGGTAGCAAAATAATCGATCGCGGGTCGAGCCGCCTCAAGCTGAATCGAATATTCATGGATGCTTTGAAAGATGCTCACAGCCTCGGTTTCTTCGCCCAGCCGCTGGTGGGCCAATGCGCTCCAGTAAGTCATCTCGGAGATACTGCGGACGGACATCTGTTGAAAGTCGCCTTTTTCGGAGGTGGCGCGCCTCCACCAGACGCAAGCCGACTCCTTTTCACCCAGCATCTCGCAGGCGAGTCCCAGCCAATAGTGGATATTGCTCTGGTTGGCGAGGAGGTGTTTGGCTTCACCAAGGATTTCGGGAATCTCCAAGGCCGCATGAAATTCCGCTTGCGCGGTCGCGGCATCGCCTTTCTCCAGCGCGCGCCGGCCAAGAAGAAGGCGGGCACGGACGTACTGGCCGACCACGAGGCCCTCGCCCCCTTCCCAGGGCTGGAATTTGCGATGAAGCAAGAGATCGAGTGCCTGCGCAGCCTGGCCCATCTGATTTCTGAGTGTGGCGACCTCGACGGATAGGTCATCTCGAAGGCTGATCAGTGAGGGATACCGGAGAAGCTCGGTGAGCCTGCTCTGGGGAGTCTTGCTGATCCGTTTGCACAGATGATCGCGCTCGTAGAGCACACGCCCGTCGTTGGGATTGGCCTGGAATGCGCGATCGAAGGCAACCAAAGCAGCATCTTTCTGGCCCCGGACGTTAAAGTAGGCAATCCCGAGGTTTCGCCATGCGGTGGCCAAACCCGGCGACAACCTTACGGCCTTTTCCCACGCGTCAATCGCCTCCTCGTGACGCCGGAAGTCGCAGAGGATATTTCCGAGCAGATAGAAGAGCGATCCGATCACTGGGTGCAACGCCGTTATCGATTCCAGAAGCAGCAGCTCTTCCAACCTGCCCGGAAAGCAGTAATCCAGCGGCGCATTCAGGGCCGCGGTGCGAGTGGTTGCGGCATCCGGCGATCCGAGCCCGGTCTCAATCGAATAGAGAAGCAGAAGGATGATCGGCGCCGACCCATCGCGCGCCTGCAGGTCGGCTGAGCGCAAAAGCTCGGCGGCTTCCTTGTTCAGTCCGGCGCGCCGCAGGTCGAATGCGAGGTCAAGACGCTGCTGGCCGTTTGCCGGTGCGATCCCGAGCCGCCAACGGGCCGCGATGTCCATCGGATCCATCGTCAGCGTTTCCCTGGCCGCGGATTCCGCGCCGGAATGGTCGCCCAGCCGGTCCAGAATCGTGCACAAAAGAGCGCGCGCATTCAGGTTGTCTGCGTCTGCTCGCAGGCTGCGTCGTACATGGTCCAGCGCTGTCTCCCACCGCCTGCTCTTTGCATCGATCTCCGCCAGCGCAAAATACGCGGCGCCACGCCATGCCGCATTCCAGGTGGCCTTGTAGAAAGCGTCGTAAGCCTCTTTGTCCTTCTGTTGATAGCGCCTGGCTAGCCCCAAGTTATAGAAAGGCTCTCCATCGCGAGGGTTGGGGTTCAGGCTGGTAATCCGGGCAATCGCGGCTTCAAAATGCTGAGCCGCGCGTTCCAGTTCGCCCCTCCGCAAGCGCCACAGTCCGAGGGCATTGTGGGTCCGGCTATCGCCCGCATCGCGCTTCAGCGCCTCTTCCCAATACTTCTCCGGCTGTCTTGTTGCATGGCGATACTGATTCAGGTGAACGCCGGTCAGATACAATTCCTCGACCGATGCGATCTGCTCGGGGGGAGCCGGTTCACGCGCCACGGATGGCGCTTTTGCGGGTACGATCATCGCGGGGTTGTATTCGATGAGAGTGCACCCACCCGCTTCAACGACGACAGAAAGCGCGCCCTGCTTCGTTTCTGCCGGGAGTTCGGCGGTCAGCGCGAGGGGATTCGCGACTGTGACGCTCCGCGTCCAGCGGCCAATCTCGGTTGTGCCGCTCATCAGCCGGACAGTCACATCCCCGGTTGGCCCGGTGACATGGAGCCCGATACGCGCCGAGCCATGGCTCACTTGAAGACTGAGCGCCGCTTGCGCGTTTGCCGCTTGTGGCACGCCAATCCGTTGGATCGGATACCAAGATTGGGTAAACGACCTTGTCTCCCACGGGGCCAGATAGGAGAAGTCGGGCTGATTATCTGTGTAAACGCCAGCCATCAATTCGATATACGGTCCGTCGTGGTCAGTGAGATTGCGGTCCCACGCGTACCCGAATTCGTGATTCCCCCAGGTCCATTGCTTTTTGCCCGGAGAGATATGGTGGCTGGCGACGTGAACGACGCCAGCCCCGGCCCGGTGGTCGTAACCGCCAAAAAAATCCTGTTCCGTGCTGGCAATCATGTAGCTGGTCGGCACCGGAATGTTCGCGTACCAGCTCAGATCGTTCGCCGCATACGAGCCATCCGGCACAAACATTCTGGGGCGCTCGTCGGCAGGAACCCCAGTCCGCGCCCGTTCCCCGTAGTCCACGCCGTAATAGTGTCCGTCGCTCAGCGGAAAACTCGTCACTGCTCTCTTGGCATGGTCAGCGACGAAGCGGACATCGGTGGGGAAGAACGACTGGTACTGTTCGTGAACCCGCGCCGCCACATTGGCCCACCAAAGAAAGGTCTGTGTGAACTGTGTGCGATTGAACAACCGCACCCTGAGATCCAGAACGGCTCGTCCCGGATGCAGGCAGATGCCGTGCATCCCTTTCATGCGCAGCATGGGGTCGTGATCGCTGCACCACACGGTCATCGATCCGTCCGGCCCAGTCTCGATCTCGGTCTCAACAGGCATGAAGGTTGCCGGCCGGTGGTGCTGTGGCCAGTTGAACTCCACCCCGCCGGAGATCCACGGGCCGGCAAGTCCCACCAACGCGGGCTTGATGACATTCTGGCGGTAAAAGAAGTCGTACCCCGTCGTCTTGTCGTACCCGATATGAATCCGTCCGCCAATCTCCGGCAGGATCATGAGCCTGAGATACTCATTTTCGATGTGAATCGCCTTCCAGCTCTTCTTTTCCGGCTCGGTGGCAATGCGATCGATGAACGGCAGCGGGTAAACGACGCCGCTGCTTCCCTGGTAAACGCGCTTCTCAAGGAACATGGGGTTCAGGTCCGGTTTTCCTGGCTCATAGGTCAGGATTTCGACATCCTCAGCCCAGGCTTTGACGGGGCCGGTTAACTCCGGCGGCGCGGGCGGGAGGTGAAGACGAAAGGCCGGCATGGAGTCGCCGCCGAAAACCTGGCTGCTTTGCATGAAAAGACGCTCCTGGTGTCTCTACGGTAACGTACCCGTGAGGCTATTCTCCAGAACAGACCCTGTTAGCGTCAACTGCGGAGATTCACGAACGATACCCTCTCCCGGTTCCTCAGGCGCGTGGTTTCATCTGTGGAAACTGCATGAAGCCTCTATAATTATTTTCACAAATGAGCGACGAACCATCAACCTTCGCGGGTATCAAAGAGATTGCCAAGGCCCTCGGTATCTCCATCGGTACCGTGGACCGAGCCCTGCATGCCCGGCCGGGCGTGAGCAAATCGACTCGGGATCGTGTCCTCAAAATGGCGGAACAATTGAACTACCGCCCCAATGTGGCCGCACGAAATCTCAAGCTGAATCGCCGCCTTAGTGTGGGAGTGTTTCTACCCGAGCAAATTGCCCTCTTCTTTGACCGCATCCGGGATGGAATTCGCGCCGGTCGCGATGCCGGAGCTGGAATTGGCGTTGACGTGGTCTTCCACTCCTATCCGCGCCTAGGTGAGGGAGAGTTGGAAGCGATCGAGACGGCTGACTGGCAGAAGTTCGACGGCATAATTATGGCGCCGGGCAATCCGGCACTCCTTGGCCCGATCCTGGGAAAACTCGAGGCCGGGCACATTCCGGTGGTGTTTGTGGCCACCGACGCGGCGCGCTTGCCGCGGCTCGCCTCGATCACAAGCGATGAAACCGTCAGCGGGGGCATCGCGGCCGACCTGCTGGGGCGGGTTATCTCATCGCCCGCGCCGGTTGCCACCATTACCGGCGATCTCCACATTCAGAATCATGCGGAGAAACTGAGGGGATTTGCGGCTTCTTTGGCGACTCTCTCGCCCCATTTGTCTTTGCTGCCTGCCATCGAATCCCACGAACTGCCAGCCGATGCTTACGGGGCGGCGTTGGATTTGTTCAAAAAGCACCCTGATTTGGGCGGGTTGTACATCAATACAGCTAACAGCCTTCCCGTCCTCCGCGCCATGGAGGAGAACGGATGTTTGGGCAGAGTGCAGGTGATCACTACCGATCTGTTCCCCGAGCTTGTGCCGTTTATTGAGGAGGGCATGGTGCTCGCATCTTTGTACCAGCGGCCATTTACCCAGGGAAAGACCGCTTTCGAAATGCTGGCCCGCTATCTCACCGCAAACGTTGTCCCCAAGCAGTTGACCCGCTTGACCCCGCATATCGTGCTCAGAAGCAACTTGAGCATGTTCATCGACCTGATCTACAGCGACGATTCAATCGTTCTGCTGAACTAGGCACGGCAAGCTTCTTAAAACAGGAACTCGCGCCCTATCAATCACAATCGTGTTGACAAATTCGGCGACGACTGAATAAATTGTCCCTGTTAGCGTTAACGTACCCGTACCGCTGACAACGCCTGTCCGGCTGGGTCTTGCATGCCCTGAATGGGCGCTGGGCGCTGCCAGACGATCGTGAATCTGAACCGCTCTGGAACCTGATGGCAGAGGCCAGGGGCAAATAACAGACTCCGCTGTGTTTAGGGCAAAGCAGACAGCAACGTACGACCTCCAGGAGGAACCATTCAGTGGAACTACAAGGAAAGCCTGATTTCGAGGAGGCTATGCAGCGCATCGAAGCGTGGTTCAACCATGAGCCCACCGATCGTCCTCCCGTGCGCTTTTCAATGCACAATGCAGAGTTCTCCGACGAGCACGCGGCTGACAACAGCAGGTGGCCAAACCTGAAGGCCCGCTGGTTCGACTCCGAATATCAGGTCGACTCGTTTCTGGAGTCGATCGAGGGGCGCAGATTCTACGGCGAGACCTTCCCGGTCTTCAATCCCAACCTCGGCCCCAACGTCTACGCCGCCTTCTACGGCGCGGAATTGGATTACGCCGAAGTCACCTCCTGGGTCATTCATTGCGTTCACGATTGGGACGACATCCAGCGCCTCAAGTTTGACCGCAACAACGAGTACTACCTCGGCATCGAAGAACTCACCCGTGTCGCCCTTCAAAAATGCCCCGGCAAGTTCATGGTCGGCTACACTGACCTGCACGGCAGCCTGGATTGCGTAGCCGACTGGCGTGGCCAGCAGGACCTTTGTCTCGATCTCAGCGATGCGCCGGAGAAGGTTCACGAGATGCTGGACATCGCCGGGGAAAACTTCCTGCCCCTGTTCGATCACTACCACGAGCTGCTTAGCGCGCACGGCCAGCTTTCCGTCAACTGGATGAATATCCCATCGCGCGGCAAGATGCATGTTCCCAGTTGCGATTTCACGTCCATGGTTTCTACCCGGGCTTTCAGCGAGTTCTACCTGCCCTCTCTCCTGGCCGAAGTTCAGCACATGACGCGCAACATCTTCCACCTTGACGGCAAAGGACTCCTCCGTCACCTCGACAAGATTCTCGCCATCCCTCAGATCGACGCCATCCAGTGGGTCCAGGGGGTCGGTGACGATCTCCCCATCCTGCAATGGATACCGGTGATCAAGAAGATTCAGGCCGCCGGCAAGGGTGTGTTGGTGGACATCCAGTTGGACGAGTTGGAGCCTCTCATCGCCCAAACCGAGCCGGACGGCCTCTTCCTTTGCATTCCCGCCGAGGAGAAGGACCAGCCCGGCATTCTCAAGCGCCTCGAGCGTTGGTGAGCGGACAAACACTCGGCAATGCCGCAAAACCCTTTTGGAAGGGCGGGCCAGAGGAGCCACAACGGACTCCACCGAATTCCCAACATAGGAGGTCAAAGCGCTTATGAGCAGCAACTCGAACGTCCTTCCCAAATCCCCAATCAAAGTCGATTACAGTCTGACCGGCATCAACTCAACTCTTGCCGTGGAGAAGGGGCTTGCCGAGGCTGACTGGTATCAGTGTGCAGTGCCGCGAGAGGCCATGCGCCAGTTGCTCGAGCGCCGCAATGGGCCTGCGATCCGCGACACGTTGCTGTGGTTTGGGCTGCTTCTTGGCAGCGCCTATGCCACATACGTCCTGTGGCCCACCGCCTGGGCCATTGTCCCTTACGCGCTCTACGCGATCTTTTACGCCACCATATCCGACTCTCGCTGGCACGAGTCCGTGCATGGCACCGCCTTCAAAACCGATTGGATGAACAATGCTCTCTATGAGATTGCGTCGTTCATGATCCTGCGCGAGGCCACCGTCTGGCGCTGGAGCCACAGCCGTCACCACAGCGATACCATCGTCGTGGGCCGCGACCCGGAAATTGCCGTACCCCGCCCGCCCAATTTGAAAAACATCGTCCTCGGCTTCTTCAGCCTCGTCGTCTATCCCAGGTACTTCAAGCGCATCCTGCTGCACACATTCGGACGCATGGCCGCCGATGAAAAGACCTATGTTCCCGCTTCGGAGTTCTCCAAGGTCTATCTTCGCGCGCGTATCTATGTCCTCCTCTATGCCGGCGTCATCGGCCTCTCCATCTATACCCGAAGCATTCTCCCCTTGCTCCTGGTTGGCCTCCCCAATCTCTTCGGCACCTGGCTCACGGTTACTTACGGTATGACGCAGCACGCCGGTCTGGCAGAGAATGTCCTCGACCACCGCCTCAACTGCCGCACCGTTTACATGAATGCGCTCCACCGGTACTTCTACTGGAACATGGGTTACCACGTGGAGCATCATATGTTTCCGCTGGTTCCGTACCACGCGCTTTCCAGGCTCCACGATGCCGTCAAAGACGATTGCCCGGCGCCGTATCCAAGCCTCATAGCCGCATGGCGTGAGATCGTCCCGGCGCTTCTCAGGCAGGTCAAGGACCCTGCGTATCACGTCAAGCGGCGGGTGCCCGATCCCAAACCCCGCACGGCCGAGCGGCCTTGCATCCAATGCGGCGATGCGGACCCGGAAGGATGGGTCGAAGTCTGTCCCGCCGCCCGCCTGGGCCACGCCGATGTGATCCGCTTCGACCACGGCCAGAAGACCTACGCGCTCTACCGCGACGAACAAAACAAGCTGTACGCAAGCGACGGAGTCTGCACCCACGGCAACACCCACCTCTCTGACGGCCTGATCGTCGGTAACATGATTGAGTGCGCAAAGCATAACGGGCGCTTCAACCTGATTGACGGCTCGCCGGCGCGCGCGCCGATCTGTCAGGGGCTAGCCACCTATCCAGTCCAACTGCGCGGCGACCGAATCCACGTCAACATTCTCCACGCCGGCGGCTCTGGAGCCCGCGCGCAAAAGGCCTCCCGCTTCCGCGTGATCAGCAACCGCAGCGTGGCCACGTTCATCAAGGAACTGGTGCTTGAGCCGCTGGCCTCATCCGATGCAATCGCCTTTGTCCCAGGCGATTACCTGCAACTCGACATCCCTGCCTACGAGACAATTCGCTTCCGCGACTTTGACATTCCTGAGCCCTTCGCCACCGTCTGGAAGAATCAGCACATCTTCGATCTTGTCGTTTCCAATCCGGGCGGCAGCCGCCGCAACAACTATTCCCTGGCCGGCAACCAACTCACTGAGCGCACATTGCGCTTCAATGTACGCATCGCCACCCCGCCGCCGGGGCAGGCCTGCGCCCCCGGCGTTGGCTCCAGCTACGTCTTCAGCCTGAAACCGGGAGACACAGTCTCCGCTATTGGTCCTTTTGGGGATTTTCATGTGAAGCCCACAAAGCGCGAGATGCTCTACATCGGTGGCGGCGCGGGCATGGCGCCCTTGCGCGCCCACATCTCTCACTTGTTGGAAAGCGAAGGCACTGCCCGCAAGATCGCTTACTGGTATGGCGCACGCTCGCGGCAGGAGATTTTCTACCAGGACTATTTTGACAACCTCGCGCAGAAGCACCACAACTTCACCTTCCACCTGGCTCTCTCTTCGCCGCAGCCGGAAGACAACTGGACCGGGCACACCGGCTTCATTCATGAAGCCGTGCTCGAGCAATACCTGCAAAATCACGCCCATCCCGAGGCTGTCGAATACTATCTCTGCGGCCCGCCACCGATGATCAAGGCCTGCACCAGGATGCTCGCGGCCTTGCAAGTCCCCACGCACCAGATCGCATATGACGAGTTCTAGCGGTCATGTTTAGTTACTTGAAAACCAGAATTGGGAAGCGAAGGAGTGAAGCACATGGCTAACTCAAAAAGTGGAAACGGTTGTCGCGAGCGGGTTATCAGCACACTGAATCACAAGCAGCCGGATCGGATACCGGTTGACTTTGGCGGAACATCGACAACCGGCGTGCATGTTAGCTGTGTTGCTGCGTTGCGCGATCATTATGGACTTGAGAAGCGTCCAGTTCGCGTTCACGAGCCGTTCCAGATGCTGGGCCTCGTCGATGAAGACCTCCAGGAGGCAATGGGTCTCGACGTGGTGGGCACCTATCCGCGCAACACGATGTTTGGATTTTCGCAGGATGAATGGAAGAGCTGGCTGCTGAACGGCCTGGAAGTATTGGTTGCCAAGGACTTCAACACCACGGTGGATGTGGATGGCAGCACGCTGATTTACCCCGAAGGCGACACCACCGTGCCTCCCAGCGGGCGTATGCCGAGCGGCGGGTACTTCTTCGATAGCATCATCCGCCAGGAGCCGTTCGATGAGACCAAACTGAATCCTGAAGACAACATGGAGGAGTTCGGCCCGATCAAGCAAGACGATATCGATTACATAGCTCGATCGGTGAAGGCGGCAGCAGCGACGGGCCGCGCTGTCATTGGCAGCTTTGGCGGGACGGGGTTTGGCGATATTGCCCTGGTTCCGGCACCCTTCCTCAAGCATCCCAAGGGCATTCGCGATGTTACCGAGTGGTACGTTTCCACCGCGAGCCGCAAAGGCTATGTGCATGAGATATTCGAGCGCCAATGCGAGTTTGCCCTCCAGAACCTTGAGCAGGTCTACGCCGCCATTGGCAACAACATTCAGGCGGTCTTTATCTGCGGCACGGATTTTGGAACTCAGACTTCCGCATTCTGTTCTGTAAATACCTTCCGTGACCTTTATTTTCCCTATTACAAACAAGTCAACGATTGGATTCATTCTCACACCCAATGGAAGACCTTCAAGCACTCCTGCGGCGCGGTTTCAAAGTTTCTGCCCTCTTTCATTGATGCCGGGTTTGACATTCTCAATCCCGTGCAATGCTCGGCCACTGGAATGGACCCCGAGCAACTGAAAGCGAACTTCGGGGGCCAGGTCGTGTTCTGGGGCGGAGGAGTGGACACTCAAAAAACTCTACCCTTCGGAACGCCCGCTGAAGTGCGCGAGCAGGTTCTGCGCAGATGCGAGATCTTTGCGCCGGGCGGAGGATTTGTTTTCAACACCATTCATAACGTCCAGGCAGCCACTCCAGTGGAGAACATTGTTGCCATGCTCGATGCGGTGCGGGAATTCAATGGAGGAAAGTGAGAGGAACAAGATCGTTGAGCACTCAATGATCAGCCCCACTCTCTGCCGCCGAACCGGCAAGCCTCCCATCGTGGCTCGATATGCAGCCCGATCATGCTGCGGTTTGTATCCTGAGTTGAATGCTTGAGGTGAGGAAGAACTTCGTTCAGGTATTTGGTGATCAGGTTGCCGAAGGTCACTTCCACTCGGGCGGCGAGCGTGCCTTCGTTCAGCGCTGACATCTGGCCCTCGACTGCATTTCGGAGGTTGAACTCCGTCGCATACGACGATGAGTCGAAGGTCTGCACCTTCTCCCGCCTTTTCCGGTCAGTGTCGGTGTAGTAAAAGCGGAACTGCCAGGCGAACCCGCTGGAACGAAGGATCTTACGCACGCTGCCCTTCTGGTACCGCTGCCGCCTGATCCTCACGATTCACCCTGCAGAGCAATCCAATTGCTCAAGCATTAGGAAGAGCGGGGTTTTGTGGTTTCTTCAATTCTCTATATTTGCTGTAAATTGTTGATTTTATGGAGCGGGAGACCGGGATCGAACCGGCGACATTCAGCTTGGGAAGCTGACGTTCTGCCACTGAACTACTCCCGCCATTTTTTAAAACAGTCACTTACTTCAATCAGCTATCCGGCATTCTTTCCGTCTAGCGGTGCGGTCTTTTGGATGAGACCTGCCGCCGGGCGGCGCTGCATGGATAGGGCAGTGAGTTGTCCACAGACTGCCGGAGGGCCCGAAGGCCAACCACAAACAGTATCGCTCAGGGAATGGCAAATGGCAATTTGTGGGGGTGGAGGCAGATTCGCGTTTGAGTATTCTGGCCGCTATGAGAACGCGCTAGTTTGTAGCAGGTTTGTCGGGCGGCGGGGGCGGGTCTTGCGGGGCGGGCGATGGCGCGTCGAGGGGCATATCAGGGGGCGCGACAAACGGATCGGGACCAAGGCGGCCGCGATGGCATGTGCCACATGTGACTGGATGGGCTGAGGTGCCGATGCGGGCGATGTAATTTGTGTTGATCTCAATGGTCATTTGGGCCATGGCGCGGGCGACGGCCTTCATGGGCTTGGAGTCGGAGGCAAAGTCGAGCAGGGGGCGGCCATCGGGATCGGTCTTGCCGTAGTCTTTGGCGTGGCAGGAGGAGCAGCGGGCGCCGAGAGCGGCTTGCCACTGCCGCATGAGGTCATTGACCTGCTGGCCGGTCATGTTGGCGGGCAGGACCTTGAGGTTGGTGGGAGCAAGGTTGGTGGGAGCGGGATAGGTGGAGGGCTGAGGCGGCGCGGCGCCGGGCAGCGCTTGCGGAGACTGGGCAGCCATGGTGGCGATGAGAGCTGCCGCGGCAAGGAGGGTTGCCGCGGCAGAGAGTGGAGGGTTGAATGGGGCTTTCATCGGTCAAGCCTCATGGAATGGATTACCAGCTATCCTTGGCTTTCTTCTCCTGCTTTGACCAGAGATAGTCGGCGATGCGGTGGATGTCTTCGTCGCTGAGCACATGCTTCCAGGAGGGCATGTAGAGCGGCGGGGTAGGGCCGGCGGCGTTATCGAGGGGCGGGGTTCTGCCGTTGCGGATGATGGCGATGACTTCATCCTTGGTGTAGTCGTCAGAGACGTGGAGCAGCGATGGGACCTCGCCGCCTTGTGCGTTTGGATTGGCGACGCCGCCCTGGAGCTCAGTTCCGTGGCAGCCGACGCAGCCGAAGCGGGCGAAGTCCTGCTTGCCAGCTTCGATGGCGATTTCGTCGGCAGAGAGCGGACGGGCTCGCCTGGAGAGGATCAACTGGAGATCGTCTGCCGTGGCGGTGTCAAGGTAAGCCAGCAGGGCCTTGCGGGCATTGGTTTCAAGATCGTACTCGGGCATGGAGCTGCCGGGGTAGACGAGCTCAGGATTGATGAGTTGCTCGTCGAGCCATTCAGTGGAGTGGCGTTTGGTGACGCCGAGCAGGTCGGGGCCGATTTTTGCGCCTACGCCGCCGACGGCGTGGCAGGTGATGCAGTTTTTCTCAACAAAGAGCTGGCGGCCATACGCGGGCCCGGGGATGAGGCGGACGCTGGCGTAGTACGAGCCCATCTCTTCACTGGTGAGGGAGAGCATGTAATAGGTAAGGTCGCGGGCCTGGTCCTTTGTGAAGTGGAAGTCGGGCATGGCCGAGCCGGTGGAAACCTGATTGGGCGCAAGGAAGTGGCGCTCAAGCCACTCGGGGGCGCGATGATTTGCGCCTTCGGCGGTGAGGTCGGGGCCGATGCTGCCGCCGACGCCGTTGAGCTTGTGGCAGCCGCGGCAACCCTGGGATTCAAAGAGGTGGCGGCCCTCCGTGAGTTCGGGAACTCCGGGGACATCGCCTTCCTTGTGGCAACGGCCGCAGGAGGCGCGAATGTAGTCTTTGCTGAGGAGCGGGTTGGGCCAGAAGTCGACGCTGCCGTGCGCGCCATTTTTGTCAGTGGCCAGACCCTGGCCGCCGTGGCAGATGGTGCAGCCGAAGCGGGCGGGGACGTGGGGCCCGAGATTGGCGTGATAGCGGAAGGGCTCGGGCGCGCTCTTCATGGTGGGGTCTTCAACGCCGAGATGGCAGGTGGTGCAACGGTCGACGCGCTGAAGGCCGGTGAGCATGAACTGATGAATCTCAGGCGGCGTGGCGAGCACGGCGGCCTTGGTGACGGCGTTGGGCTCGCCCTGCGCTTCAAGCTGGAGGAAGTTATGCTGATAGGTCTTCCAGGATGGCGTGTTGGCCTGCCAGGCAGCAGCCATGATCAAGGCCAGGGCAAGAAAGCTAAGAGCGAAGAAGATTTGCTGGAGTCTGCGTTCCATTACTCAGCACCCCCGACAACGTGGACCCATGGTGGAACCAGCGCCCAGCCCGGTCCCCGGAAGAAGGTTCCGACGACGATGAGGACGAGGTTGGCCACGACGAAGAATGTGAAGAGCCAGAGAACCCATTTTCGGTCGCGCGGGCGGCGGCTTGGGTTCCGGTCAATATAAGGAATGGCGATGAGGGCCAGGACCATGAGGGCCGGGGCGACAACGCCGCCCAGCAGCGCGGAGTGCGAGACCAGCTCCTGCAAGCCGAGGAAGTACCACGGGGCCTTGGCGGGATTGGGGGTTTTGGCCGGGTTGGCGAGTTCTTCAAGCGGGGCGTTGAGAAAGAGCGACATCACCATGATGGTGGTGACGGTGGCCATGAGCGTGACCGCCTCGCGCACGAAGGCGTAGGGATACGAGAAGACGGTGTCTTCTTCTTCTTCGGGAGTGATTGTCTCGAAGATGGGTTTGCCGGTGACGACTTCCATGAGGCCGTAGGTCTTGGTGGAGGATGCGGACTTTGCATTGAGCGCCGCGGCGCCGGCGGGCGCGCCAATGGTGACCAGAGGCTCGGCGGCGGGCTTGAGCTTCCAAACGGGGCGGGAGAGTCCGCCATCTTTGCGGACGCGCCAGAAGTGGACGATGGTGAGCAGAATCATCAGCGAGGGCAGAACCGCTACGTGAAGAACGTAGAAGCGGACCAGTGCAGCCTCGCCGACGCTATGGCCGCCGAGGAGCAGCTCGCGGAGCTGGCCGCCGATGAACGGGGCGTAGCTGCCAATGTTGGTGCCGACGGTGATGGCCCAGTAGGCGAGCTGATCCCAGGGGAGCAGGTAGCCGGTGAAGGAAAGGCCAAGCGTGAGCAGCAGCAGGAAGACGCCGACGACCCAGTTGAACTGGCGCGGCTTTTTGTAAGAACCGGTGTAGAAGACGCGGCACATATGGAGGAAGACGCAGACGACCATGCCGTGCGCGGCCCAGCGGTGCATATTGCGCAGGAAGGGGCCCATGAAGACGACGAACTGGAGGTCTTTCATGTCCTGATAGGCCTGCGGCGGGAAGGGCCGGTAGTAGCACATGAGCGCGATGCCGGTGGTGACAAGGATGAGAAAGAGAAAGAAGGTGATGAAGCCCAGGTAGAAGGAGTGCCTGAATTTCATATTCTCTTTTTTGACCTTGGCGGGATGGATATGCAGCCAGACGTTGAGAAAGACGAGCTCGGACTTTCCCTTGTCAGTGGACAGCGGATCGCGCCGCACGATGGATTGCCAGATTTCGCGAAAGAGATTCATGGTTACACCATCAACCGGTAGCCGGAGGGGACTACCTTGTCTTTGTCGACGCGGAGTTGGCCGTCGCGGGATTGCGTGACCTCAAACCAATCGAGGGCGCGGGGTGCGGGGCCGTGCTGGACGGAGCCGTCGGCGGCAAAGACGCTGCCGTGGCAGGGGCAATGGAATTTCTGGTCGCTGGAGAAGTGGGCGACGGTGCATCCGAGATGAGTGCAGACGGCGCTGGCGACGGCGAAGCCCTTGTCGCGATCGCGGAAGACGAAGATTTTTTCGTCGACCATGAACGTGGGAGGGCCGAAGGGAAAGTCAGCGGGGTTGCCGATTTTGAACGATTGCGGGGGCTCGTAAAACACGCTCGGCATAAGGAAGCGGATGACAGCCGCGAGGCTGACTCCGACGGCCGAGACCAAGGCGGTGACACCGACCGCGCCCCAACTGAACTTGAAGAATTCTCTACGATTCATTCCCACGTCTCCCCTATTCAAAGACTTCGCGTTCCTGCTGTTCGAGGGCTTCCATGGTGATGGAGCCGGTTGGGCAACGCGCGGCGCAGAGGCCGCAGCGGATGCATTTTTCTTCGTTCTTGATGATGGCTCCGGCCTGGCCGGCCTTGAGCTCGGCGGCGGGGACGCCGTAGCGCTTCTGAATGAGGGCGTCATAGCGGTCGTCGCCGGTGACTTGCGCGAGGTCAACGAGGCGCAGGCAGTTCTCAGGGCAGACGTCAACGCAGCCGGCGCAGAGGATGCACTTGGAGCCGTCAAAGATGGTGTTGACCTGGCACTTGAGGCAGCGCAGGCCCTCGGCGCGGCCCTGTTCCTCGTCAAAGCCGAGCTCGACTTCAGCAATGCCGATGCGGCGATTGGCGGCGAGCACGGGCATCTGCTGGCGAGGCGTGGAGAGGAAGCCGCGGGGCATCTCCCAGTTGGGCATGATGCGGAAGCGGCTGAGGACGGTTTTTTTGGTTTTGCCGTTGAGGAAGACGTGAATGGAGCGCGCGGCTTTATGGCCGTTGGCTACGGCCTCAACCAGAATGCGGGGGCCGAAGGCTACGTCGCCGCCGGCAAAGACGCCGGGAGCGGTGGTCATGAGGTTCTCGTCGATCTTGAGGATGCCGCGCGGGGTGACCTGGACGCCTTCGTCGCCACTGAGGAACGAGAGATCGGCCTGCTGACCGATGGCGAGGATGACGCTGTCGCAGGGGATGATTTTTTCTTCGTCGCTGAAGGCGGGGTTGAAGCGGCCGTTCTCGTCGAAGACGGTGAGGCAGCGGCGGACTTTGAGGCCGGTGACGACGCCATTTTCGCCGACGATCTCTTTGGGGCCCCAGCCGTTGTCAACCACGATGCCCTCATGCTCGGCCTCGTCGACTTCGCCCTTCCATGCGGGCATCTGGGCGCGGGACTCGAGGCTGACCATGTCAACTTCCTGAGCGCCGGCGCGCATCGCCATGCGGGCTGCGTCAAAGGCGGGCTGCAGGCCCTTGGCGTCTTCATCCTGCTCGGTGTAAGTGGCTGACTCCTGCACCAGGCGGACGGCGGCGCGGGCCACATCGATGGCGACGTTGCCGCCACCGACGACCACGACGCGCTTGCCGAGTTTGATTTCGAAGCCCAGGTTGACGTTGATGAGAAAGTCAATGCCGTTGTAGACGCCGGCCAGATGAGCGCCGGGAATGTTGAGTTCGCGGCCTTTGTTGAGGCCGGTGGAGAGCAGAACAGCATCGTGATTCTTGCGCAGATCGGCGAAGGAGATGTCGCGGCCCAGCGTGACGCGAGTGTGGAGCTTGACGCCCATGGAGAGGATGTTGTCCACCTCCATCTTGATGATTTCGCGAGGGAGGCGGAACTGGGGGATGCCGAGATAGAGCATGCCGCCGGGGACGGGCGCGGACTCGAAGACATCGACGTCGTAACCGAGCAAGGCGAGGTCGTGGGCGCAGGTGAGTCCGCAGACGCCTGCGCCGACGATGGCGATTTTCTTGTCGCGGCGCTCGGGGGGAGGGAGCTTTTTGCGGGCCGGATCGTGGCCCTGGCCGAGATTGTGGCGGTCGGTTGCGTATCTTTTGAGGGCGCAGATAGCGATGGGCTCGTCGATTTTGCCGCGGCGGCAGTTATCTTCACAGGGATGGGCGCAGATGCGGCCGAGGACATAAGCGAAGGGGTTGGGAGCGCGGGCAAGGAGATACGCTTCCTCATCTTTTGAGATCCCAATGGCCTGGACGTACCGGCCGCATTCGGTGTGGATGGGGCAGGCAGTGCGGCACGGAATATTCTTGTCGAAGTATTCCTGGTCAGGGACCGTGATGGAATAGCGCATGGTTACCCCACATCTGGTGAGTATCTGCATTGCGGTGCGCTGAAGCCGCACCTGTTGGAGGAGCGGCTTCAGTGAAGAAAGGCCCCCGGGGAACTGCACTGTTGTGCACCGAGGGAGAGCCGCATGGGCCTGCCCCCAGGAGGGTAGGCAAGCGCATGCGGCGACAAAGTCCTCAGTGCTGGGAAGCTTTAAGCTTCTCGATCTCTTCATCGCTGAGGGCCTTGGAGAATGCAGAGGGGTTCTTGTCTTTGCGATTCTCCTGGTCGTAGGCGAGGAACTCGTAGATAGCCTTGCCCTGGGTGTCGCTGATGCCGGAGTTGGGCTTGTGCATCATGCGCTTGACATAGCGGGCCCACTCATCCTTGGTCATGGTGGTGTTGATGGGGCGCGCGATGGTGTGGCACTTGGCGCACTTGTCAGTGAAGACCTTGTAGTTCTTTTGCATTTCAGCGGGATAGCTGGCAACGTTGACCTTGTCGGATCCCTTGTCCTGGGGCAGATTGACGTTGCTCTGCGCGGCGAGGAACAGGGGGGTGGACAGAACGGCGATGGCGATGGCGCGAATGGCGATGTGCATTTTCATCTCTCTCCTCTTACCACATGTAACGGATATCGACTCGTAACAGCTTGTCAGTGGTGCCGGCCAGCGCGATGGGGTCGCCATCGTGCTCCTGGTTGAAGGCTGCGCGAAGCACGATGTTGCCCATGGGCGTAAGTGCATGCTCGGCGCCGAAGCCCCAGGCCTGGGTGTGCATAGCCGGGTTGGGGGCGATGGTTTCAACCGCGCGATCGTACCTGGCCATAATGACGGTGCCGGTCTTGAGGTAGTAGTCTGCCTCACCGCGGTAGGTATTGGCAATGTAGTGCGACATGGCGCCGCCCTGGGTCCACTGCCAGTCGTCCTGGCTGCGGATATAGCCGCCGAGGATGTCGAGCTTGTCAAAGAACAGGTAGTTGCCGAAGACGCCAACGCGGGAGAAGGTGGGGCGATAAGTGAACTGGTTGGTGGTGGAGAAGTTCTGATCCTGATCTTTTGAGCCGCGATACATCATTACGGTGACGCCGCCATCGGGACCAAACCAGTAGTCGGCGTCAGCCCAGAAATCCTTGGAGTTCTTGGTGGAGCTGCCGAGTATCTCGCTGCCATCGGCATTGAGGCCGTTGGTAACCTTGGCGGAGACGGCGAAGACGTTTTTGAAGTAATTCGAGGCCCAGGTGTAGCCGACATCGACGCCGACCGGGTGCTGATCGAGCGTGAAGCTGATGGGGTCAGTGTTGGTGAGGGTAAAAGCCGGGTCGGAGAAGAGGTTATAGAACATTGCAGCGCGGGTTCCTTCACCCTCCTGCATGTGGATCATGCCGGCCTTGACGAAGTAGCTGCTGTTTGCGCGGCCGCGGGTGTAAACGCCGAAGCCCTGCTCGAGGTTGTTGCCACCGTCCTGATAGAGCTCGTAGTGGGCAAAGTAGGAGAAGCCGGAGTCAGGAACGGTTCCGGCAAGGAAGAGCGCGGCTTCATCCATGTTGAAGCTGGAGCAGGACGAACTCTGCTGGGTTCCGGCTACGTCGGTGTTGCAGGAGGAGGATGGAGAGGCGGAGGTGGTGTTGCCCGTGTCAGCCACCGTCTTGTCGTTCGTGACGCTGGCCTGGAGGAGGAGCGCCACAGAGTGGGTGATGTTGAACTTGATGTCTTTGTCGAGGTCGGCGACCTTGGGTGCGGGCTTTGATCCGTCCATCTCATCGGGCGGCATGCGGTAGCCGAGCCGCTTGAACATGTAGCCGTTCTTGTTGAGCGCCGGCGGAACGGTGTGGCAGGTGTAACACTTGACGCCGAACTTCCGGGCGAATGCCGGAATTGCCTTTGCCGGCTGGGGCATGAGCAGCAGGACGCCCAATGCCAACAGAACCAGTTTGAAACCTGCGGTGGAAATTCTCATGTGCGGCAGCTCCCTGCGTCTTGAATAAGCATGCCGGAGACCAAAGGCCTATTTCTTTTGATTCAGCGAGTTACGCGGTTTGATTTGCCGTGATTGGGGAGATTATTCCGCAGTTTCCGGCGCGAGTTGGGGAATGGATTCCCCAAGCTGCAATTCCTTGTCGCGCTTGAGGAGGGTGTAGAAGGTCTTGCGATCGACGCCGGCCTCACGGGCCGCGGCGCTGACGTTGCCACCGCACCGGGCGAGCACGGCCTGTGCGTAGGCGCACTCGAAGCTGGCCAGGTATTGCTCGCGGGCGTCTTTCCAGGGGAGCGTGGAGAGGCCGCCGACGGACTCGGCGGGGGGACGGCAATCTTCGGCGATGTCTGCCGGGACGAGGACGCCGCCGGGGTGGAGGGCGGTGAGGCGCTCCATGACATTTTTGAGTTGGCGGACGTTGCCAGGCCAGCGCTCATGCAACAGGGCCTCGTAAAACTGGGGTGAACCGGAGAGGCTTTTGCCGTAGCGGCGGGAGAAGCGCTCAAGGAAGAAGCGCGCGAGAGGAGGAATGTCTTCAGGCCGTTCGCGCAGGGAGGGAAGCCGGACAGTGACCACACTGAGGCGGTAGAAGAGCTCTTCGCGAAAGGTGCCGGCTTTGATTTTGGCGGGCAGATCCTGATTGGTGGCACAGAGGATACGGCAGTCGACGCGGACTGTGGACAAGCCGCCGAGGCGGCGGAGGGCGCGTTCCTCGACAAAGCGGAAGAGGCGGGTTTGCAGCTCAACGCCGAGGTCGCCGATTTCGTCGAGGAAGAGGGTGCCGCCATCGGCCGACTCGATGAGGCCCTTCTTGGTGCGATCGGCGCCGGTGAATGCGCCGCGCTCATAGCCGAACAGTTCGCTCTCAATGAGGGAGCCGGGCATGGCGCTGCACTCGACGGGGACAAAGGGGCCGTTGTTGCGGCGGCTCTGGTTGTGGATGAAGCGGGCGGTGACTTCCTTGCCGGTTCCGCTCTCACCGAGGATCATGACGGTGGCGTCAGTGGCAGCGGCGCGGCGGCACATATCCAACTGATCGCGCATGGCGGGGCTGCGGCTCTCAGCAGCATCGGCCTCGCCGAGGGCCTCGAGGCGGCCCTTGAGTTCCTCAACCTGATGCTCGAGGCGGGCGTGGGAGAGGGCACGCTTGACGACCAGCAAAAGGTCTTCGCGCTTGAAGGGTTTCTGGAGGTAGTCAAAGGCGCCGTTGCGAATGGCGAGCACGGCGCTCTCAACGGAGCCGAAGGCGGTGAGGAAGACGATGGGGAGGCCGGGATGGACCTGATGGACCTTGGCAAAAACTTCCTCGCCGGAGATGCCGGGCATACGCATGTCAAGAAGGACGAGGTCAGGAGGGTTGGCGAGGCACTCGGCCAGGCCCTTGGCGGGATCGACAAAGACCTGCACGGCGGTTCCAGGCAGGCGCAGCATGCGCTGGATGTTTTCGCCGAGGGCGGGTTCGTCGTCGATGACCAGGATGCGGCTCACGCTTCTGCTCCTCCGGCGAACCAGTGGTAGGGCTGGCCGCGAGTAAAACGCGCGGGGGGGAGCTCGACAACGAAGCTGGCCCCGCCGCCTTCCCTGGTTTCATAGCGGATTCGGCCATCATACATATCGAGCAGGCTGGCCGCCAAAAACAGGCCGAGGCCGAGACGCTCGCGGCCGGTGCTGTGGGAGATGAAGGGCTCAAAGAGGTGCTCGCGGATGGTTTCGGGGACGCCGGGGCCGTTGTCTTCAATGCGGGCAACGACTCTTGCGCCGGCGGTGCGATAGGGGGCGAGGCGGACCCAGATGGTGCTGTCGGGGCGATCTTTCAAGACTTCGATAGCGTTCGAGAGCAGGCAGCGGACGACCTCGCCGACGACGTGTTCGGGGAGATCGACGCGGGGGGCTTCGCCGAATTCGGCAACAAGGTTGACTGCGTGCTCCTGAGCGAGGGGTCGGAAGGCGGCGATTGCGTCTTCAAGAGACTTCTGCGGGATGGAGGGATCGAAGGCTTCGGCTCCGCGCTCGCGCCGCAGGGCCTGCAAGAGGGTGGTGGCGATCTTGCTCATGTAACGGGTTTCTTTGAGCATCTGCTGGAGGTCGGCGCAAAGGGCTTCGTCCGGAGAGCGCTCATCGAGCAGCACTTCAAGGCGGCCGGCAACGATGGCGAGGGGATTGTTGAACTCGTGCATGAAGCCGGCGGTGAACTGGCCGAGGAGGGTGAGTTGGTGGGAGAGGCGCGCCTGGCGGTCAGCGGCTTGGAGCTCTTCGCGCAAGCGGGTGGTGCGAAAGCGGACCGTGTCTAACTGGAGCTTGAGTTGCGCAACTTGTTCTGTGGCGTCGGCGGCGTTGGCAAGGCAGCGAGCGTGCTGACGACGGGAGTAAAGGAGGGCGGGCAGCGGGGCGAGCAAAGCAGTCACGATGCAGGCGGCGATCCGGATGGCGGTTGTGTTGGGGAGCACAAAAAAGGAGAGGGCCAGAAGGGGCAGGACCCAGACGCCGGTGAGCCAGAGGAGGGGTCGGCTGCGTTGGCTGGAGAATCGTGGGTCTCGACCTTCATTGGCGAGTTCCGGCATATTGCACAAGTTTAGTGCCTGAAGCGGGCGGATTCATAGCGATCTGCTTGCATCCGCAGCCCGCCTTTGTGACAACTGGGTTGGGCGGTCGCGCCGGAGCAACACATGGAGGCGGAGAGTGCGGAAAGCGAGGGTGATATTCATTGCGGGCGCGGAGCTGAGCGCGGTAAACTGCAACTCTGATCTTGTGCTCGTGAGCAATCCTCTTCCCCCTTTTTCGGATTGTGGAGTGAAACCGATGCTGCTGAAATTGAAAGTGAACAATGCCGTGATGACGGTGGACGTGTCGCCGGATACGCCTCTGCTTTGGGTTTTGCGGGACGTATTGGACCTGAAGGGCGCCAAGTATGGCTGCGGGATTGGCCGTTGCGGGGCGTGCACGGTTCTGCTGGGCGGCCGCGCGGTGCGCTCGTGCATGACGGAAGTGGGCGACGTGGGAGAGAGCGCCATTACCACCATTGAGGGGCTTTCGCCGGATGGGCTGCACCCGGTGCAGGCGGCATGGGAGGCGCTGGACGTTCCGCAGTGCGGTTACTGCCAGGCGGGACAGATTCTGGCGGCCACGGCGCTGCTGGAGAAGACGCCGCATCCGACCGACGCGGAGATTGACGCCGCGATGAGCGGGAATATTTGCCGCTGCGGAACCTATACGCGGATTCGCCAGGCCATTCACGAAGCAGCCGCGGCGGGCGCACCAGCCCGCAACCAGTAAAGGAGGGCCAGAACATGAGCATGAATCGCAGATCGTTTTTGCAGTTGACGGCCCTTGCGGGCGGCGGGTTGGCACTGGGGCTTTATCACTCACCGCTGGCTAGAGGCCAGGAGGCGGCGGAGGGCGACCTGAAGCCGCAGGCATTTATCCAGATTGCGCCGGATGGCAAGGTGACGATTATGGCGCGCGCTTCAGAGTCTGGCCAGGGCATGCGGAACATGCTGCCGATGCTGATTGCCGAGGAGCTGGACGTGGACTGGAAGGATGTCCGCGTGCAGCAGGCGGAGCTGAACGAGAAGGTGTATGGGCAGCAGTTTTCAGGCGGCTCAATGAATACGCCGGTGGGCTGGGAGCCGATGCGGCGGGTGGGCGCGGCGGGGCGGCTGCTGCTGATTACCGCGGCGGCGCAGACCTGGGGCGTGGCGGCGGCGGAGTGCACTGCGGCGCACGGACGGGTGGCGCACGCGGGCTCAGGACGTTCAGCAGGGTATGGAGAACTAGCGGCCAAGGCAGCCGCGCTGCCTGCGCCCGTGCTGAGCAGCGTGAAGCTGAAAGACCCGAAGGAGTATCGCATCATTGGCCACTCGCAGAAGGGCGTGGACACGCATGCGATTGTGACGGGCAAGGCGCAGTTCGGCATTGATGTGACGCTGCCGGGGATGCTGTACGCGACGATTGAGAAGGCTCCGGTGTTTGCGGGGAAGGTGAAGAGCGCGAATACCGAGGAAGTGGCGAAGCTGGCCGGAGTGCGGCATGTGCTGGTGATCGAAGGCGGGATAACGCCGGCGGCATTTACGCCTTGGGAGCCGGGGATGGAGCCGGGGATTGCGGTTGTGGCCGACACCTGGTGGCAAGCGCAGGCGGCACGCAAACGGCTGAAGGTGGACTGGGAACTGGGCCCGGCGGCGACGCAGAGCAGCGAGGGTTTCAGAAAGCGGACCGCGGAGCTGCTGCTGGCTCCTCCGGCAAAGACGCTTCGCCAATATGGGGACGTGGATGGGGCGCTGAAGTCGTCGGCAAAGGTTGTGGAGGCGACGTATGAGTATCCGTTTATTGCGCATGTGACGATGGAGCCGCAGGGCGCGACGGCGCACTGGAAAGACGGCAAGCTGGAGATGTGGTCGACGAGCACGCTGCCGGGCAACGGGCGCGCGCTGGTTGCCAAGACGCTGGGGATTCAAGAGAGCGACATTACGACGCACATGGTGAGGGCGGGCGGCAGCTTTGGCCGGCGGCTGCAAAATGATTATTTGGTAGAGGCGGCATGGATTGCCAAGCGGGTGGATGCGCCGGTGAAGCTGCTTTGGTCGCGCGAAGATGACATTCAGCACGATCCATTCAGGCCAGGCGGGACGGTTGGGCTGAAGGGCGGCGTGGATGCGCAGGGCAAGCTGACCGCCTGGCGGCATCACCTGGTGAGCTACGGCGACGACAACCACATGACATCGGGCGGCGGCATTGGGCGGGATAGTTACCCTGCGGGTTTTCCGCCGGCCTATGCGATCTATACGTCGGCACAGCCGCTGATGCTGCGCACGGGCGCTCAGAGAGCGCCGGGCGACAACGCGTACTGCTGGGTGGCGCAATCGTTTCTGGACGAGCTGGCTCATGCCGCGGGGCGCGATCCGCTGGAGTTTCAACTGGAACTGCTAAGCAACAAGCTGGCTCCGTGGTCGGCGGGCGAAAAGGACCCAGTGGGCGATCACGAGCCATCGGGGCAGGACGTTCTAATTCCGGAGCGCTTCAAGGGCGTGCTGGAACTGGTGGCGGAGAAGTCGGGCTGGGCGAAGCGGCGGAAGGAGCCGGGGCGCGGCATGGGCATTGCCGCATGGTTCTGCCACCTGGGCTACTTTGCCGAGGTGGCCGATGTGAGCGTGAACGAGGAGAATCAGGTTACGGTGAACCAGGTGTGGGCCGCGGGCGATGTGGGAAGCCAGATTATCAATCCGGCCGCGGCGGAGAGCATGGGGCAGGGCGGGATTATGGAAGGGCTTAGCCACATGTCCCAGGAGATCACGCTGGTGGATGGAAGGATCGAGCAGTCGAACTTTCATAATCATCCGCTGATGCGGATGCGGCAGGTGCCGAAGATCGAGGTGTATTGGCGCAAGACGGATTACGCGCCGACGGGGCTGGGCGAGCCGACGCTGCCGCCGATCTTGCCGGCGGTGACGAATGCGATTTTTGCGGCAACGGGGAAGAGGGTTCGCACGCTGCCGTTGAAGCGGAGCGGGTTTAGTTGGGCTTGAGGGTGGGTTAGCGGGTGGCGGCCTGGCTGGTGGCGCGGACCTGGCGCAGGGGCAGGGCCGTGGCTGCATTGAAGAATTTGAGTATCTCCGCCAGGATCGACAGGGCAACGGTCTCAGGCGATTCTGCGCCGAGGTCAAGGCCGGTGGGTGCGTGGAGTTGCTGGAGCCAGCGCTCGATCTGCGGACCGGATGAAAGCGGGCAGGCGGGCAGGCGGAGCAGTTGCGCGGCTTCCACGAGCAGCTCGCGGGTGCGGCGCTGGGGGCCGAGGACGCCGATGTAGGCGGGCTGTTCGCTTGCGGCAAACAATGAGGCGAGAACGCGCGAGTCCTGCTCAAAGCTGTGAGTCATGAGGACGACGGCATCGTGGGGGCGGAGTTGGGCGAGCGCCGGAGTGGGGACGCTGGCTGGATTGAGCGGCAGGTCTTGTACCGGCAGGATGTGCAGCTCATCGGCGAGGGGAAAACGGTCGCGGGTGACGAGATGCGAGCGGCCATCGGCGATGGTGACAAACCAGCCGAGTTCCTTTGCGAGGCGGAGCAGCGGCTGGGCATCGTCGCCAGCGCCGAAGATCCAAAGGCCGGTGCGGGCGGGGCGGAAGTAGGTCCAGACGCGGGTTTGAGTTCCCTGCACTGCTATCTTTTCGTCGATCGAGACGCGGCTTTCGAGCGTCTGTTGCGCAAGTTGTTGCAGAGGGCCGAGGGCAGGCAGCAAATCAGCGGCGGGTTCGAGTCCGGCAAAGGCGCGGCGGGCCATGTGCTCGCCTTCGAGAATCGTGGCTACGGCGAGCGCGGTGCGCCGATGGAAGGGTTGGTCGAACGCATGGAGCAGCGGTGCAGCGGTTGAGCGGCGCTCGAGCAGGAGCCAGATGACGCCTCCGCAGCCGGAGCCGTAGGGGCGCTCGCCGTCTTCTTCGGCGGTTGAGTAGCGATGGACGGTGGGGCCTTTCTCGGTGAGCCACCAGGCGCGGCGGGCGACTTCGCCTTCGAGGCATCCGCCGCTGACGGTGCCAGCTCGGCGGCCGTCGGGAGCGAGCAGCATGCAGGCGCCGGGGCGGCGATAGCTGGAGCCCTCGACTGCGACGACCGTAGCCAGAACATAGTCTGCCGCGGCGGATTGAAGTTCGCGCCAAAGGGGCAGGATGCGGTCGAGATCGGCCATGGTTCTATTTTCGCTCAGAAAGAAGCGCGGGGCGAGATTGCGGTGGTGGCATCGATTTCTTGTTGAGGGGCCGCGGCCGGCAAAGTTAGGATGGGCCATGGTCACACGCGTCGCAAAGGTGCTGCTGCTGTCGGGGATTGCGCTCTACTACTCCCTGGTGGTTTTCAACAACCTCACGGATTTCGATTCGAACTTTCAATTTGTGCGGCACGTGCTGGCGATGGATACCACTTTCCCGGGCAATTATGGGATGGGTCGCGCGCTGACTTCGCCCACGATGGATCTTGTTTTCTACCTGAGCATCATTGCGTGGGAGATTATGACGGCGCTTCTGCTTTGGTGGGGCGTGGCGCGGCTGGCGGTTGCGCTGCGGCTTGGGGCGAGCGCGTTTAACGCGGCCAAGCGGGTTGCCGTGGCGGCGCTGACGCTGGGCCTGACCATGTGGCTGGTGGCGTTTCTCAGCGTGGGCGGGGAGTGGTTCCTGATGTGGCAATCGCATGTGTGGAGCGGGGAGGAGACGGCGTTCCGCATGTTTGCGGTGAATGGGCTGGTGCTGTTGATTCTGGTGCAGCCGGATGCCGAGGGGCAGGCATGACGATGCCCTTGGCTGCGATTGTTCTGGCCGCGGGGGCGAGCCGGCGGCTGGGCCAGCCGAAGCAACTGCTGCGGCACGGCGGGGAAACCATGATTGCACGCGCGGTGCGGTTGGCGGGCGAAGCTGGGGCGGCGCGTGTGATTGCGGTGCTTGGCGCCGAGCAGGAACGCATTCGCGCGGCGGTGGAATTCGGCAATGCGATTGTCGTGGTCAACAACGATTGGGAATTGGGCATGGCGACGTCAATTCAGGCGGGGTTGCGCGCGGTGGAGGAGGCTTTGCCGCAGGTGGCTGGGGCGCTGATTCTGGCTTGCGACCAGCCGGGGCTGACGGCGGAACACCTTCAGAGGCTAATTGAGGGCTTCGCGGCGGAATCGGGATTGGCGATTGTGGCATCGGCCTATGCTGGAGGGATGGGGGTTCCAGCGGTGTTTCCGAGCGGGGTGTTTGCTGCCCTCGACGGGCTCAAGGGCGACCAGGGGGCACGCGCGCTGCTGATGGAGGCGCCGTGCAAGGTGATTGCACTTCCCTTCCCCGGCGGGGAGATTGATATCGATGTGCCGGGGGATCTTGAGCAGCTTGCGTAGCTCGGAGCGGAAATCTCAGTGGCAAGGGCGGAAGGGCGATGGAGACGCGCTCATGCCTGGATGGGGTGGTGTGGCGTAGAATGGCGAGGCCTCCGGAAGAGGTTGCGCAGGCGGGGCGAAAGCCGGCTGCGCGGGCGCAGATTCCGGAGAGTTTGATGGTTCTCAGGGATGGACAGAGATGAAGCTATTGGTTTGCTCCCTTGTTCCGCTTTTATTAGTGGCCTGCCAACTGGTGCTGGCTAGTGACGCAGAGGAACTTCCCGAGATCGGCGGGCAGAAAGCGATCAAGCTGACGCGCAAGGCAGTGAGCACGACGCAGCCGGAGTTCACCAGCATTACGGTGCTGCCCGGCCGCGGAATGACTGTGCTGCAGATCACGGCCAACTTCCCGGGCAAGGGCGAAGTGGACGTGCTGGCGTCGCCGAGCCTGGCCGAGGCGGCGCAGATTTTGAACCACGAAGACAACGAGATTGGCGCCAAGGCGTGGTCGCTTGGTTCGGCGTTCCTGGTTCCCTACCCGAACCGGATTCGGGGCAAGCTGTCAGAAGACGGCAAGACTCTAACGACGGAGTGGCAGGGGCACAAGCTGACGCTGCCGGCGAACAATATCGGGAAGCTGCCCACGGCGGAGCGGCACGCGATGCACGGGCTGATTGTTCGCTCAAACACCGACGGGCTGGCCGTGGAGCATGTGAAAGGCGGCGAGGAAGTGACGGGCGTGATCCATGCCGGGGATTTCGGCGGGCACTGGCTGTCAAAGACCGACCTGATGTTTACGATCCGGCTGACGGGGGATGCGGTGGACGCGACGGTTGAGGCGCAGAACGTGGGCGAGGTGAACGAGCCGATGGCGATTGCGTGGCACCCGTATTTCAACATTCCTTCAGGCGACCGGACGCAGGCGAAGCTGCATATTCCGGCGTCGAAGATGGCCGAAGTGGATGGGTACGACAACGTGTTTCCGACGGGCAAGGTGTTGCCGGTGGAGGGAACGCGGTTTGATTTGCGGGCGCCGGGCGGCAAGGCGCTGGGCAGCGAGTTTTTTGATGATAACTGGAGCCACATCGACTGGAAGGATGGCGCGGCGACGGTGGAGGTGATTGATCCGGCGGCGAAGTACGGCGTGAAGATTCAGGGGTTGTCGCCACAGATCAAGGCGATCCAGGTGTATGCGCCGGTGGCCAAGCAGTTTGTGGCCGTGGAGCACCAGTACAACTTTGGCGACCCGTTCGGCAAGGAGTGGGGAAAGATCGATACGGGCATGGTGACGCTGAAGCCGGGTGAGAGCACCAAGTGGCATGTGCGGATCAAGGTGTTTGTGCCGTAAGACCGGTGGACAGTGAACAGTGGTCAGTGGTTAGTGTGCGTGGGGCGGGGTGGGATCCCAGGTCTTAAAGGCGAGACCTCCACCCCACGGACCAAGACCTGTCCGTGGGGACCCCGGACCTGGGGCACACGGCGCTGGCACGACTGCGTTGTTTACTCATGAGTACCCCCACCCCCCGTATTCTGTAAGGAAGTTACTTGTTTTCAAGAGGATAGAGCGAGGCTTCCGCTGCAAATTCTTGATTCTGTTGGGGTTAACCCGCAGAATCCTGTCAGCAAAGGGGTTACGGCCCGTTTCCTGTGTTTCGGCGGCTTTTTGTACCGCATTTTGGTATGGAGGCCGTTGTTGCGGCGCGTCGTCAGAGAAGGTTTCCCTAGATTGCGGGTGAGCTAGGGCCTGTTAACACTACTGGAGCAGGTGGCGTCGCGGGTGAAAATCCGGCCAGACGAAGCCGAGCCCGAAGGGTGTGGCGGGTCCACCGTCGAGGGCGAGAATG
>Ga0302320_10005460_pt1 | contig 28474 bp, 37 predicted proteins | sample Bog_T0_3_FD_202130 | JGI IMG/M metagenome (GOLD analysis project Ga0302320, IMG submission 202130) | Peat permafrost microbial communities from Stordalen Mire near Abisko, Sweden - Bog_T0_3 | ecosystem: Environmental > Terrestrial > Soil > Wetlands > Peat | place: Sweden: Abisko, Stordalen Mire...
GGGCACGTTCGCCCTGCGTTCCAACATCGCTTGTCGCGTTCGACGGCGTTTCGCCGCGCGACGGCGTTTTTGGGCCGCGCGCGACAACTTCGACTTCGGCGAATACCGTTCCTCGTTCTTGCGGGTGTTGCCCTGGTCCTACTCGGGTTGGATTGCGAGGAGCGTTTCGGCCGCAAGCTGGCTGACGTTCTTGCTCGGGTTTCTCCCTGCTTTCAGCCCCGAGAAGGAGCATTGGCAAGGGGCTGTCGCCGCAATCTTCGTCGCATTCAGCATGAACGCCCTGCTGTCCTTCGCAAGCCCAGTCGATGCCTTCGCCACAGATGGGCGATCCTCGGCGATCACATCCTGCCAAGAGAAGATCGCACGCTGGGAAACGTTACGGAAGGAACGGTTGGAAACGTTGGAGAAGCTGTCGAGCGACAAGGAAATACTGGTGACCAGGATCAAGGGCCTCGGGTGTCACACCAAGCAGGAGTTGATGGCGCACAGCGTGGGATGCACCTTGGCCCACGAATTGGAGCAACTTTCCCGGCAGATTGCCCAGTTGCAGAGCGAAACCGGCACCATGGAAGCGACAGTCGAGCGGGCACAGTCGATGCTGCGTTGCATCGAGCGAGAGGCGATGCTCAAAGCACAGGGCATGTCCGACGAGGAGTTCGCCCGTGTGTCCCAGATCGATCACGAACTCCAGGGAGAATTGCAAAAAATGACCGGAGGGCCTACGCCCGGTTCGGAGGTGCAGCTTGACAAGTTGTTGGATGAGGTTCATGCCACGGGTGGCGACTGATAGACGAACCCAATTCAGGAGATGACAAATGGCTCCCAGAAAGTTGGATGCAATCACTTGCGGCCCTGAACATGCCCTGCGTTACTGCATCGTGGATGAAGATCAAAACTATTGGAATGAGAGGGACCAGACCTGGACCAAGAATCCGAAAGAGGCTGGGTTGTTTGCTGATGCGGCCGAAGTCGGCAGCAAGATGCACGATCTGATGGTCACGCAGGTGTCAGGCGTATTGCAGAGGTTCGTAGCGCCGGTCGTTGTCGAGGTGAGGGGCCCAGTGCCGATCACAGCCGAGATGCTGGCGGCATGGTTAGAGACAGCCGTCCAGATTTCGTGCAACGATCTTCACAGTAACGGCCCTGGGGAATCCATGGTGATGCTGCGCATGGATTGGCCGCAGTTGGAGGACATATCCGACGAGTGATTTCTTAAGTGATAGCGAAAGGCGACAAGTCATGCACGTTGACGGTCATCGACTCGAAATCCTCGCCATTGAGACAGCGCAATGTGCTGACCCTGGCCCAACCAATGGCGATCCGCTTTGCCTGTTCACGTTTCGCCCTACTCCCAAGGACCGGGGAAACTGGGTGTTGATGTGGACCCCGGAGCAATGCGTTCGCATCCGGGACACGCTGGACAAGCTGCTGAACGATCTCGAATCGGCGTTGTTCTTGCCCTTGGAAAAGCAGGAGGAAATAAGGACATGATTCACAAGCTGATAATCGACACCTGCGGTCCTGACTGCGCTTGCCGTTACTTTCTGAAGGACGGTGAGGGTAACTTTTGGAACGAGAAAGGCCAGACCTGGACCAACGATTTCCAAGATGCCGGATTGTGGGCTGACAACGACGAAATTGCATCGAAGATGCACGAACTGATGTTGGCCCAGGTTCCGGGCGAGCTACACCAGTTTGTGGCTCCGCTGCTCGTCGAGGTCAAAGGTGCAGTGGACCTCGTTGCACTACAGCAATGGTTGGACAAGGCCGTGCAGATTTTCATGAACGCCGAGCATGGCACCGGCCCAGGTGAAAGCATGGTGATGCTGCGTATCGTTTGGGACGATCTGAAGAAGGAGAACGCAAATGAGCCGAACCCCTAAAGCCCTGATGATCTTGCGGGTCGCACAAGTCCAGTGGATGGTCATCTTTTTAACGTGCATGGCCGGTGGCGTGATCCCTGGCGTCGGCGTGCTGTTCCTGGTGGTCGGTATGGTAGCGGGAATGATGATTGCCTTCTCCGTCATCCTCCGCTTCTTCGGCTGGCTGTGCTACAGCGGCGACGAAGGCTACCAGCAATTCCGCAAGTCGGGAGGTGACCCGTACTTCGATTTGACTCTGCCCGAGGGTATCAATAACGATTCCTGGGCTGTTCGTTGCGGTGGCAAGCCCGAACCTCGGACGAGCTTCGTGCCACCCAGGGATTGGCTGACCCAATGCAACGGATGTGGGGCACGAAACCAAGTGCCGCACGGCAATTGCTGGCATTGCGGGAATAACCTTGCCAACACGTAGCCGCAGCCCGAGTGTCCTCTCCCGTTCGTGAATGATAAACTGGCTCGGAACACGAGCAGAATGGTACGAAGAATCCATGAAGGGTCACGTCTGGCAGCAGGAGTACGTGGCGAAGCTCTTCCCGGAGGGCGTGCGGGGAGCGATCCCCTTTGCCGCATCGCAGATGGATGTGGTGCTGCGGATCGTTCGCAAGACCTTGCCGAAAATCGAAGGAATCCTGGACTTGGGCTGCGGCGATGGCATCCTGGGCCGTGCCGTGCTGGCCGAATATCCCCACGCCAGCGGCGTATTCCTGGATTTTTCCGAACCCATGATCGGTAACGGAAATGCTGGATGACGAGATATATACTCGGATACAACGCAATCGATCTGCTGGGGAAACTCGGCACAGCGGCACGATCCGCCATGCCCGATTTCGAACGGTTGCTGGCACATGATGACGAGTTCGTGCGAAATCGTGCCAAACGTGCCTTGGAGAGAATCACACGAGTATGGTGTTGTTTACGCCGAAAGAGAGGGACGAATGAAAATCTTCGACCAAGTAGTGCCGTTTGCGACCAAGGTCAATTTCGTTGATGAGAACAACGTGGTTCTCGGATACGACATGGCAACCCTCTGTTGCGAGTACGCCGGATGGTTCATTGCCGACGTGATAACGAACAGGACTCCCAATTCCCACGACCATCGAGTGTTTCTTGATCGAGACAGCCGATCTGAAGTGATAGACATGCCGGGGTGGTGCTTCGATACCGACTTCTTCCAAAGGATCGAAGGTGAGTGTGACGATCCCGGAATGGCGAGAAACACTGAGGTAGCGGTCTTCAGGATTACTAACGGCCCGGCCGAGAAGTTCATGCACCTTTTCAATTGCCACAACGGCTATTACAAGCACGGGTTCAATTTCGAGGCGGGTGGAACGAAGACCAAGGAAGGCAGTCTGTAATAACCCTAAATTGGTAACGGCGATGACATGGCTGAAGAACGAAGACAGGTGGATGAAGTGTTGGGCCGCAAGACTGCTCCGACATCTGGGCCCGACCGCACAACCCGTTACCGCTGATCTTGAACGGTTGCTCCAGCACGAGGACGAGCACGTTCGACGCTACGCAACGGAAGCGTTGGCGAATATCATGCTTGGCGCACTCGGCCCGGCAGCACGGTCTACCGTTTCTGAAGCTCTCGCAACACCGCCAGGATGTCGGCGGGTTCCGCTCGCTTGGTATAATCCGCATTGGCGAAGGCGAAGCGGATGATCCGATCCTGGCCGATCACGTAAGTCGCTGGGAACGGTAGCTCGAATCTGTCGTCCCCGTTGCGAGCCGCAAGATCGTGTCCGAAGCTCTTGTAGATGGACCGGATCTCTTCCGGCAGCGTGAAGACCAGGCCGAACTGGCGGGCCACGGTGTTGTGCTTGTCGCTGAGGACTTGGAACTGAAGCTCGTCCTTCTGTTGGGTGGAGAGGGAAGAATCGGGCGTCTGCGGCGAAATGGTGACAAGCTGAGCCCCGAGTTTCTCGATCTCGGCCAGGGACTTCTGCAACGCCCGCAGTTCCAAGTTGCAGTACGGGCACCATCCGCCACGATAGAAGGCCACGACAACCGGGCCGTGTTGGAGTAGCTCGCTCAGCCGAACGGCCTTCCCGTTGGCGTTGGGCAAGTCGAAGTCCGGTGCCTTGTCGCCAACCTTCAGGCTTTTTTCGACCAAACCGGAACGGGCGAGTTCCTCGGTTTTCTCCTTCATCACCCGTCGCATTTCAGCGGGGATCTTCTGCGCCGACTTCTCCCGCTGCTGCTGAAGCTGCTGGGCAAGCGTCGGGGCCGGTTCGCCGGAAATCGCAACCTTGGCGGCCAGGACGATAGCCACTGCCATCATCGTCGTGTACGTCAACTTCATGAGATGCTCCTTGAAATGAATCGGTCGATATTCGCAGACGCATACAGTTTAGCAAGCACCGCCCCACGACACCTCACCAGGGGCAGGCGTGCGACGTGGCGGATCTCCCAAAACTCGGTAGATTATTGTACAATCCCCGCTGCGGGGCTGCGAGGTGCCGAATCCGAGGGAAGGGTACTCCATGACCGATAAGACCAGGGACCAACTGATCGCAGAGAACCAGGAATTGCGGCGGCGAGTTGCAGCGATGCAAAGCGTCGAAGCCGAATTGCGCCACAGCGAGGCCAAGTGGCGTTCCGTGGCTGAAAATGCCCCACTCTTCGTGTCCGTCGTTGACCAATCGGGTACGATGCAGTTCTTGAATCGCTTCCGGCCCGGCTTTGAACCGGCGACCGTACTTGGTAGGGCAATCTACGACTTTATTCAGCCCCAATATCACGCTGTCGCACGGCAATGCCTGGAGCACGTTTTCAAAACCGGCGAAGGTGCATCTTACGAAAGCGTCGGTGCCGGGTCGGATGGTAGCATGTCCGACTATGTGACCGACGTTGGCCCGGTGATTGTTGATGGCAAAATCATTGCTGCCACGTTGATTTCAAGAGACACCACTGACCATAAGCGGGCTGAGAAGGCATTGCGAGAGAGCGAGGAACGATACCGCCTCCTGGCAGAATGTATTCCTCATCCGGTTTGGCGGAGTGATGCCGAGGGAATGCAGATTGATTGCAACCGTCGCTGGCAGGAGTACACCGGGCAGACCCCCGAAGAAGCCCAAGGCAAAGGATGGATGAAGGCCCTGCATCCCGACGACGTGCCACGGGCTGTCGAAAGGGTGCGGGAAGATGTGCCCAGTGGCAAACTCTATCAGGCGGAGTATCGGCTTCATAGGGCGTCGGACGACAGCTACCATTGGTATCTGGCCCGAGCAATTCCGAGGCGGGATGCCAAGGGAACGATCCTCGGCTGGTTCGGCTGTGCCATCGACATCGATGACCAGAAGCGGGCCGAGGAGGAACTGGCACAAAGCAAAGCCATACTCCAAGCAACCATCGATTGCTTGCCCTTCAATTTCTTCGCCATCGGTTCCGATGGTCGCTACATTCTGCAAAACGCCGTTGGCAGGCAACAGGCCGGGGATGCCATCGGCAAACGTCCCGAGGACGTCTGCCCGAACAAAGACGACCTCGCCATTTGGTTGGACAACAATCGACGTGCTTTTGCTGGGGAAAAGGTCGAAGGGGAAGTGAGTTTGTCGTTCGGAGGCGAGGAACGATTCTACTACAACGTCGTTGCTCCGATCCGAGACCCAGAGAAGTTGTATGGAATTCTTGGGGTGAACATCGACATTACGGAACGCAAGCGGGCCGAAGAAGCGTTGCAGAGGGCCCATGACGGGCTTGAGCAGCGGGTCGAGGAACGTACCGCTGAATTATCCAAGACGAATGAACAGCTTGCCGTGTTCCGTAAGTTCGCTGAGGCTTCGGGACAAGCGTTTGGCATGTCATATCTCGATTGCAAGATTAGTTATGTCAATCCCGCCATGCTCAGACTGTGCGGCGAGCAAAAGATCGAGGATGTTCTGGGCACGAGCTTCCTTTCGTACTATCCCGGCCAATTGCGGGAAAAGCTGGAAGCGGAAATGTTTTCCGGCCTGGAACACGAGGGCAAGTGGGCCGGGGAATTGACGTTTCTTACGGCGGCAGGAATATCGAAGACGGTCATTGCAAGTGCTTTTCAGATTCTCGACGAAGCAGGCGATCCAATATACCTTGCCTTCGTGATGGCCGACATCACGGAACTCAAGCAAGCCCAGAAGGCCCTTGAACGGGAACGTCGAACGCTGGAGCACATGTTGCAGGCCAGCGACCACGAACGCCAACTTATCGCTTACGACATCCACGACGGCTTAGCCCAGGAGTTGGCCGGGGCGATCATGCAGTTCCAGGTCTACGATCAGTTCAAGGACACGAAACCAGACGAAGCCAAGAAGGCATATGATGGCGGGGTGACGCTGCTTCGCCAAGGCCACGTCGAAGTTCGGCGGCTCATCAGCGGCGTTAGGCCACCGATCCTGGACGAATCGGGTGTCGTGGCAGCAATTGCCCATATGGTCCATGACCCTGCCTTCGATCAAGGACCGAAGATCGTTTTTCGCAGTGGGGTCACGTTCAGCCGGTTGAACCCAGTTGTGGAAAACGTGATCTACCGCATCGTCCAAGAAGGTCTAAGCAACGCCCGCAATCACAGCAAGAGTAAGAAGATCGTTGTCAGTCTAGCGCAACATGGTGAGCGATTGCGGATCAAGATCCAAGACTGGGGTGCAGGGTTTGACCCAAAAACGGTGCAGGACAATCGTTTTGGTCTTGATGGCATCCGTGAGCGTGCCCGCCTACTGGGAGGCAAGTGCAAGATCAAGAGCAAGCCGGGCGAAGGGACATCCATTGTCGTGGAATTGCCGGTGGTTGACCAGCGACACGAAGAATAGTGGACTATGCTCACCATCCTCTGGGACAACGACGGCGTGCTGGTGGACACGGAGGGCCTGTACTTCCGTGCCACGCAGACCGCCCTCCGCAAAGTCGGCATTGACCTAACGCCCGAGCAATTCAAGGAGATTTCCCTGCGCCGGGGTGAGAGCACATTCAGACTCGCCATTGAGGCCGGGATCGGTGCCGACGAGATCGCCCACCTTCGGGGCGAGCGTGATCGGATCTATGCCGAGTCGCTGGCGGCCACGTCGTGCGTGATCGACGGGGCGGAAGAAGTGCTGCGTTCTCTGCACGGTCGGGTGCGAATGGGCGTGGTCACGAGCACCCGAAGGAAGCACTTTGAGATTGCCCACGCCAAGAGGGGCCTGACGAAGTACCTTGACTTCGTCATCACCCACGAGGACTACCGGCACACGAAGCCGCACCCCGAGCCCTATCTGACGGCCGTGGCCCGATATGATCTGAGGCCGGGAGATTGCGTCGTGGTCGAGGATTCTGAACGGGGACTGGCGGCGGCGACAGCGGCCGGGCTCAAGTGCATGATCGTCCTCAGTGAATGGACCAGAGATGGCGACTTTCGTGGGGCTTGCCGGGTGCTGGAGAGCATTCGGGACGTGCCGGGCGAGGTGATGGGGTTGGCGGCGGGTCGGTAGAGGAGACAGCATGATCGTCATGGTCCTGACACCGCTGATTGCCGGGAAGGCGTGGCGTGGCGTGAGAATGCTGCATTTGCTCTGCGGCTGGCGGCGACGTGGACTACTCAGTTGACTCCACCAGCGAGGGGTGTAGACTGAGAACGCTACCGGCTGCGGCGTTATACGCCTCGATTCTTGCCGCCATGGAACACGGGGCTTGAGAACCATCCTGAAACCAGGAGGTCCGGGAGACTGCGGTTTGACGTTGAACGATCTGTGATCCCACTCAGGACAATGGCGGGAGGATTGTGCCATGGCTTACTTCGTGATCGCCGCAAGGTGGACTGGCCGAATCCTCAGCATCCTGCTACTGCTCACTGTTGTCGCTCTTGCGGTTGGCGAAGGCGGTCCCAACCCATTTAATTGTTCGCTTCGTGAGAACCTGCTCGGCCTGGGCCTGCTCACGATGATCGTTGGCCTCGCCGTGGGCTGGAAATGGGAGGGGATCGGCGGGCTCTTGATCCTGGGCGGCTTCGCCTTTTTCAGCGTCGTCAACCACCGCTTCGTCGTCAACGCCTTGATCGGCCCCTGGTTGCTGGCGGGCCTGCTGTACTTGGCGTGCCGGTGGGTGGAAGGCAAATGAGCGAAAGTAGATCACCCATGCTGAACATCCTGCTCGACACCTGGGCCACGACGATGTGGCGGGCCTGCTGGCAAGGCGGCTTGGCCGTCCTGGTCGTTATCGGCCTCCCGCCGTGGCGGCTGATTGCAGCCGAACCACAATCGGCCGTGAACACAACGCCTCCAAGCACCGGTACAGCGGGGCGGCCTGCACCCGTACCGCCGCAAACGCAACAGCGGCAGTCACCGTCCTTGGTGGAGACGGAAGTCAAGGACGCCAAGGGTGGCGTCATCTTGAAAGCGACAGAACTGGAGCGGACCGGCAAGACCTCCGAGGTCAAGGTGGCCTTCACGAAACAGATTGGCAGTGTGGGGGCCTCCATGTGCCTTGCCAAGGCGTTGTACGACATTGCCAAGGCCAGGAAGTACGAGTATTTCACGATTCTAAAGCCTTCGGTTACTGAAGGCGAACGCCAAATACTCCTCCTTGGGTTCACCAACACACAAGATGCAAACATCAAGAAGGAATTCGGCCCGCAGTTCGATGACAACGATGAAACCGGCCACAAGCGGGAGTGGCTGAACGTATCCAAGTACGCCCCGCTGTTCGATAACTGGCCGGGCATCCAGGGGGCAGCAGGCAAACAGCCCACGGCCGCTGGAAAAGCGGCCTCGGCGTCTGGTCGATCTGCCGGTTCCGGCCAAGGAGATGAGCGATGACAGCCCCCAGATCAAAGGGTCACCGGTTTCTGGGCGGCCTTTACACGCTGCTGGTGCTTTTGGTGGGATTGCCGGTCTTTCACGCTCTCAATAGTTCGCTCTTGCCGGAGTACTTTCCTCGTATCACGCAACATAATGGTTCGTATCTGGCCTACATCATTTGGTGGTCGGTGATCTCGGTTGAGGCGGTAGTTCTGGGACTAGTTGTTTTTCTTTTGGCTCGACACCGCACAACGGAGAACGGCCTTCGCTGGCACCAGTACAGTCTGCGAGGGTTGTTGCTGCTGATGCTCCTGGCAAGCATCGGGATGATTCCGGTCGCCATTGGGATGCAGCGGGCGAACAAACAGAGGGAGGCGGCCGAGGCGATTCAGAAGTTGGGGGGCAGCGTCACTTACGACGGCCTAATGGTGACTGGAGAACCACCGGGACCAGCTTGGCTGCACGCATTGCTCGGCAAGGATGTCTTGGTAACTCTCACCTTCGTGAAGCTCGACAAGACCACGGTCACGGACGCCGACCTGGAACATCTCAAAGGGTTGTCCCATCTCCGCTGGTTGAGCCTAGAGGACACCAACATCACGGACGCTGGACTGGCGTGCCTCAAAGGTCTGACCAAACTCCAAACATTGGTACTGAGCCATACAAAGGTCACTGATGCGGGACTGGCGAACCTCAAAGAACTGCCCGACCTCGCTACGCTTATCCTGATGAACACCCAGATCACGGACGCCGGATTGGCACATCTCAAAGGATTGAGTCAACTCAATACGCTCACTTTGCAGGACACCAAGCTCACCGATGCCGGATTGGCATCCCTCGAAGATTGTCCCCAACTCCAAACGTTGATACTCAACGACACCGAAGTCACCGACGCTGGGCTGGTTCACCTTAAAGGACTGACCACGCTCCGGCAGTAGTGCTTGATGGGCACTAACCTGAATCCGTGAACTGTATTGGTCACAAAGCGTGAAAAAGGGCTTGTTCTTGCGAGGATTTTGTGAATGATGAAGGGCATCGCAAAGACACCCGTGGGGTGAGGAAGGGATGCCCATGAAATTCACTATTTCCGAGACGGACGAAATCCTGGTATCGCATTCGGGGTTGGCTCTGGCGGGGGCGTTGCTGCAAGGGACCCAGATCCGAAAGCGGGCCAATGCCATCCACTTGGGTGACCGCAAGCGGCCCGAGGTTTCGCACGGAGACGTTCTCACGGCGATGATCGGGCTGCTGTGCCTGGGCAAGCCTGACTTCGAGGCCATTGAGGCGTTTCGAGAGGACGAGTTCTTTCGGCAGGCTCTGGGGCTGAAGAAGGTCCCGTCGGAGGGAACTCTCCGCCAACGTCTGGACGAACTGGAGCACCGTTGCGACGCCATCCTGCGGGAGGAGTCGGCGGCGATGGTCGCCCGGCATGCCCCGACGCTAATGCCTTGCTACGAGCACTGGGTGGCCTTGGACATCGATCCTTCGCCGTTTGACAACAGCGGGACGAAGAAGGAGGGCGTGTCCTGGACGTACCTGAAGTTCGACGGCTATAACCCGTGGTTCGCTTACCTGGGCAACGAAGGTTACCTGGTCCACTGCCAGTTGCGAGAAGGGAGTCAACACTGTCAAGATGGGATGCCGCAGTTCCTTGATGAAACGATTGCTTACGTCCGTCAGATCACTTCCGCCCGGTTGTTGGTGCGGATGGATGCGGGCCACGACGATCTGGAGAACCTTCGCCGTCTGAAGAAAAAGCCCCAGGTGGACTGGATCATCAAGCGGAATCTGCGGCAGGAATCGGAGGCCGAATGGCTGGAAGAAGCCCAGTGCCACGGCGACTGCGAGGAACCTCGGGAGGGGAAGCAGGTGTGGCGGGGCGAGACCTGGCGGGAGCGGGAGGGCAAGCTGTACCGGGTGGTGTTCGAGGTTATCGAGCGGACGATCACCGCCGAGGGCCAACGGCTGTTGCTGCCGGAGATCGAGATCGCCACGTTCTGGACGAGCCTGAAGTTGCCTGCCAAGCAGGTGATCGAACTGTATCACCAACATGGCACGAGCGAGCAGTTTCATTCGGAGATCAAGTCGGATATGGACTTGGAGCGATTGCCCAGCGGCAAGTTCGCCACCAACGCCCTGGTGTTGTCGTTGGGCCAGGTGGCCTACAACGTGTTGCGGTTGTGCGGGCAGACCAGCCTTCAGCAGAACGGCCGCTTGCCTGCCGAGAAGCGGATGCCGCTCCGCAAGCCGGTTGCCCGTCGCCGCTTGCGAAGCGTGATTCAAGATCTGATGTACCTGGCGGCCCGTTGGACCTATCACTCCCATCGCTGGGGCCTGTCGTTTTGGCGGAACAATCCTTGGCATGGGATCTGGCAACGTCTTTACGAGCGGTTCCTGGGCCGGGCACGCCCAGCCCCATCCTAAGTGGAGGAGAAAACGATGCGACAGTTCGTGAGTCGCCGTTGGCAACACCGGAGATCCCCTGTCCCTGTGGTGATCGCTATGCCGCCCTAAGGCTCCTGCGAGCGTCGCATCGCCTTCGGTACGAGTCGCTTTCACCGAAACGACGACGCTCGTTCGTATAAAAAATCTCGCCGAGCTTAAACCGACCATTATCGGTCACCATCGTCACGGATTCAGGAAGTGGTTTCGATGTAGTTGTCGCCGTTGTCGTCCTGTTTCAGGTTTTCTTCCGAGCCATCCGTGTCGTAGTCCTTGACGATGACCTTGACGCCCTGGGGGCAGGCGATGTCTTGAATCACGCCGCCCTCCATCGTGATGCGAACGACTTGCATCGCTTCTCTCCTCAAATCGGTGTCAAAAGAACAGGGGCTCCCACGGTCGCCCGCAGGAGCCCTAACTGCCGCCAACTACTCCGGCTGCGGTTGCCAAGGCGTGAAGTAAAGGCCAAAGTGTCGCAGACTGGCCCGAAGTTGTTCGGCAGCTTCGTCATCCAAGCAATCGATGTAACCATCCATCCGTATGCCGACCCCATACTTCACGGTGTCTTGCCATAGACCTAGGAGGTGACTGATGGCATCTCGGTGCTTAGCATCCCGGCCAAAGGCTTGATGCAGATCGATCTTGATTCGATAAACATGAATCGGCTTGTTCGTCAGCTTCAGCCGCCCGTGCCGAAAGAACTCGTCCAGACGTTTCTGTTCGGCGATGGCAAGATACGGGCCCAAGCCATAAAGCTGTTGGCCATAACGGAGAAGCTGTTGTTGGAAATGCCAATCATCCTCGTTCTGGACCAATCGACACGACCTTCCGTTCTCGTCCACGGCGATGTTCGCCACGACCGTCTGCATCCATCCGTAGTCGTAGTCCATCGGGGCACTGGTGATCGCTTGCAGAGGTTTGAGGGTAATCATGTCGTGTTCTCTTGCATTGACTGGTTGCCAGCATCGTCTGAATCGGTGTCAGCAATGGATGGCGGGGCCACCGTCCACACGATGGCCCTGCCATCTGAAACCGCCCTATTCAGGCTGGAAGTTGAAGTAGAACCTCGGGTTGTGCTGGAAGAACAGGCTGCCACGCTTGCCATCGGTCTTCCTGCGGACCACGATTAGCGGTGCGGCGAAGCCGATAACGTCGAAGTCTTCCCGCAACTGATTCGTGTCCCATACTTGGCCGTGCTCTGCCTCCAATGCCTCCCGGCTGCCCGGTTCGGCGTTGATCTTGACCATCATTTCCTTGCGGATCGATTCGGTTGGATCGCTCATGACGATCTCCTTGTGGTGAAGGGTGTTGTTACGACCGGATAGTCGGTGTCAGCGTCGGTCGCCAGCAGTGACCGCTTGCCGAAGAGCGTCCCGTGCCGCTTGGCCAGTGAGCCAGTTGAATCCGCACGTTGCCAGTTGGTGTTCGATCCGCTCCAGGGCATATTCAACGGTCGGCCGAGGAACGCCACGGTAGCGGTCGGCACCCCACGAAATGTTGATCGTTTCGTCGATGGTCATAGCTCCTCCACGGAAACCGTTTCTAGCCACTCTTCATCGCCCTCCTCGATGGTCTTGTCGTCGTAGGCAACCTGACCGGACTTGCATAGGGCCTCGGCCTCGACGTAGTAGGTTGTGCGCACGACGAACTTCTCCAATGCTTCGACACGGTATTTCATAGCTTCTCCTTGCGTGATCGGCGGGCCCAATTACCCGCCGATGTTGCTGGACGGTGTCAACCGTATTTCTGTTGCAGCCGAGCCAACTCAGCACGCTCCCCAGCCTTGGTTTCTTCGGCCAGTGTTTGGCGATAGCGTTCCAGCGTCCCGTCAGCCATGAGCCACGCCTGCAAGGCCCGCTCCACGTCGCTGTAGGTCCAGGCCGGATCGCCATAGCATGGGTGCAGGAGGGTTTGTTCCAGGAACCGCACCTTGTCGGCGGTCGAGGTGAAGAACGTGTCCCAGAATCCGCCACGGTCGTGCGGTCAATTATGGTCACATCACCCAAAACTCGATGTGACCACACTCTATTAGTGGATGAGAAAAGAATGTTGCAGATGCAGAATAGAGAAAGACATATTGGAGTTTGGGGTTGACCGAACCCACAAGGACGGACGCAGTAGTACCTGTACTCGATGCAAAATAGAGCAAAATAAGAAGAGGCAGAGAACCAAACAAGGGCGAATCGTTGCCAATAGAGCGACTGATAACTATAGACGCAGGGTGAAGATGGATGTGTTCTCCCACTACTCTCCTTCGTTAACTTGCCAAGAGTGCGGATTCGATCATCCAGCCGCCTTGTCCATCGACCATATCAATGGCGGAGGTAATGCACACCGAAGAGAGATTGGCGTAAAGAACAGCCACCAACTCTACAAATGGATCAAGGCAAATTCCTACCCACCGGATTTTCAGGTACTATGCATGAACTGCCAATTCATAAAGAGGTATGAACAAAACGGCTACAAGATTTAGTTTCGTCTTGCACGGTCGGCCTGGGTATGTCACGATACCGGCCAGCACCCCACGGAGATGTCGGTGGCTTCGTCAATGGTCATAGAGTCTCACTTGCATGATCGGCGGGCCCCATTGCCCGCCGATGTTGCTGGTCGGTGTCAGGCCGAGCAGCGTTGCCGTCGCTTCTCGGCTTGCTGGGCGTGGTAATGCCGCACGCATTCACGCCACTCAGCATGGCCGCCGTATTGGTCGATGGGGACCATCTCCAGGTAGCCCAGCGGGCAAGAATAGTAGTAGGGATGCATCGACTCTTCCATGTCCTTGTAGCCCCAGCCGTAGTCCTTCTGGTGTCTCAGCAGGTCGCAGATGATCCAGCGTTCCGTGGGCTGGGCGGTCTGTCCATCCTTGGTGAAGGTCCGTTCCCAAACCGCCCACAACACACCGGAGAACGCACCGCCCCGATAACAATGGGCGAGACAGACCGTCTTGGCCTGCATCTCACCGTTGTCTCGCTCCCAGTTCTTCGCCCGATCTGCGATGATGTCCTTGCGGGTGAAGCCTCTCGTGAATAGCCAGCCCATGCCGTTTCTCCTGTTGAAGGTTGATCGTTTCACATCGGCTTAGTCGGTGTCACACTCCTCCCACTCAGGCTGCGATTCCCATTTCTGCACCCGCTTCTCGTACTCGGCGGCGTCGGCCTCGTCATCCATGTTGAACATCTGTGAGCGGTACAAAAGTGGCGTCTGGATGGCGGGTTGCGTGGAGGCTACCATGCTCACTTTCCTGAAGCTTGAGGAGGGAGAGGAGCAATGGGACGAAGACCGAGCGAGGAGCGGCGGCGTTACTGGCGTGACGTGCTGGCGCGACAGCGACGGAGCGGCTTGCCAGTAGCGGCGTTTTGCCGTCGGCAGAAGGTGTCGCCGGCTGTGTTTTATCGTTGGAGGCGGCGGTTGGCGGGCAAGACCTCGGGCAAGTCAACGGAGGTGTCCTTTGTGCCCTTGCCGCTGGATCAGGCCATGCCACCACGCGCAGCGGAGTTCTCGCTCCAACTGCCGAACGGAGTGCAGGTGACGGTCCCCTGCAACTTTGACGAAGCGGCACTGGGACGACTGCTGCAGGTTGCCGGCGCGGTGGAGCCTCGCGATGCTTAACTTCTCGTACCAGACACGTGTCTTTCTGTGCACACAGCCAGTTGATCTACGCAAGAGCTTTCGTGGGTTATGCCTGCTGGCCGAATCGCTGTTGCAACAGGATCCGGCCAGTGGACATTGGTTCGTGTTCCTCAATCGCCGCGCCGATCGCATGAAGCTGTTGGGATGGGACGGCCGAGGATTCTGGATCTGGTACATGCATTTGGAGGCCGGCACGTTCCAATCGCCGGTTGTGCCCGGCGACGCCGGGCATCTGGAGATCGACGTTACGCAGCTGTCGCTGATCATCCACGGCATCGATCTGCGCTCGGCCAAGCGGCGGATGCGGTATTCCACGCTGACTAGCGTCTGATCGCCGCAACACGCGCACGCAGCCCGAAAGTGGGATTGCACGATCGCGAGGATGTGTCATCATAGCGTCGTGCTTTCTGCATCTCTTGATCTGGCCATGGCATGGACGATCTTTCCCGCGACGAACTGATCTCGCTCGTTCAGCAGCAGCAATCGCAACTCGCGGCATGCCACGCGCAGCTTGCCGAGCGTGACGCGGTGATTGCCGTTCAACAAGACCAGCTCGGCGCGCAGCGCGAAGCGCTGGAGTCTCTGGCCAACGAAGTGAAGTTGCTCAAGCGTGCCCTGTTCGGCAACCGCCGCGAACGCTTTGTCCATGATCCGAGCCAGCGGACGCTCTTTGAAAGCCAGTGGCTGGGCCCGGAGCCGAGTGCAAGCGATGCCAGCGCCGAGGATGGCGACGGCGAGCCATCTGGCCGCAAGCGGCGCCGGGGAGGCAAGCGCGGACGAATCGTGATCCCCGCGAGCTTGCCGCGCAAGCAAATCGTACATCCGCTGCGGGAGGAAGACCTGCCCGAGCATCTGCGCGGCCGTGACGACCTGCGCCGATTCCGCAAGCAGGTGGGTCAGTACGTGGAATGGGTGGAAGCGTCGGCGTATGTGGTGGAAGAGTATGTCGAGGTGTTGGCGGCCGACAACGCCGATGCGACGGCCACGGAGATGCATGCGGCATCCCGGCCGCCGCGAATCCTGGACTGCTATGTGGGGCCTGGGCTGTTGGCGGGCATCGCCACCGAGCGGTTTGCCGATTTCCTGCCCTACTACCGCGTGGAAGAACGTCTCAGCCGAGTTGGTCTTGCGATCCCGCGCAGCACGATCGCGCGCTGGATGATCGACTTGTCGAAGCAACTGTTGCCGCTGATCGAACTCATGCGTGAGCAGGTGCTGACGTCGGGCGTCGTATGCATCGACGAGACACCGGTGCTGCTCCTTCAACCTGGCTGCCCGGAGGCCGTGACGGCTTACCTGTGGACGACGGTCGGCGACGCGGCGCATCCGTACAATGCGTTTTACTTCACGGAGAACCGCAGCCGCGCCGGTCCGGAACGGTTCCTGCGGGGTTATTCGGGGGTGTTGGTGTCCGATGCGTATGTGTGCTATGAGTCGCTGCAGGCCGCATGGTCAGAGCGGATGCGGTGGGCGTGCTGCCATGCGCATGCGCGGCGGAAGTTCGAGGCGTTGGAGCGTTTGGGATCGACGCCGCAGACGATCCGGGCGTTGGCCTACTTCCGTCAGCTGTTTGAGCTGGAAGACCAGACCCGCGCGCTGAGCGACGCGGCGCGTCACGAGCATCGTCAGCAGTATTCGCGTCCGGTGCTCAGCGCGATGAAGCAGTGGATGGACGAGCAACTGGCGGTGCTCCGTCCCAAACATCCGCTGCGCGGTGCGATCCAGTACATGACGAAGCGTTGGGAGAGTTTTGCGCGTTTTCTGGAGTCGGGAGCGATCCCCTTGGAGAACAATGCCGCCGAACGCTCGGTGAAGCTGCCGGTGATTGCCAAGAAGAACCATCTCTTTTTCGCCAGCCCGGCCGGCGGGGAAGCGGCGATGATCTACTATACGCTGACCTCCACCTGCCGACGACTCCACGTGGATCCCAGCACGTACTTGCGTGACGTCTTCACGCGGCTGCCGCAGACGTCCGGCGAGTCGCTTGCCGACTTCCTTCCTGACCGTTGGCTCAGCACGCATCCGCAGCATCGCCTGGAGCTGCGCCAGCGCGAGGCGGACGTTCGATCGCAACGCAAACGCGCTTCCCGTACCAGGCGGCGTCAGGCGCTATGGCATAGCCTCCGGGGATGACCTTCTGCCTGAGGTCCTTGCAAGACGAGGAGACTGGATGGCCACCCGGGAGATGATCAAGATCAAGCTCCTGCCCGAAGAGCAGGAGCTACTGCTGGAGTATGGATATCCGTTCGAGCCGGAGAAGCGGCAACTGCAGAAGCTGATCGCGCGGAGCCGAATCGGCACGCTTTCGATTTCGCCATTCTACCTCGCGCAGATGATCGGCGACCTCTGTTACGCGATCAATAAATGCACTACCGGACGTCTCCAGGATCAGTTGGCCGAACTGTGCGACCGACTGGAATACATCGAGCGCACGGGCGACGGCACGCTGGACCTCCTCTGACCCGCAAGTCCCGGCCACCCGCCCCGCGACTTTCCACCGCCCGGGCAATCGTCGTCCGGCGACCGCCCTGAGACGCCAGTTTTGTACCGCTCACGAGTGTCCTTCGAGACTTTCTCAGGAATCTCCTGCCCAAGTATCTTCGGGTTGAGACTGGGCAAGTAGTCTCTGCCAATGGTATTTGGTCACCACAGTCGGATGTCATCCTCTTCGACGACCAATTTGGTTCTGTGGTCGGCGTCATGGAGGGAGGAGAACATTTGGTACGAATGGACGCAGTACGTTGCATTATTGAGGTCAAACGGACACTCGCAGGTAATATGATCCAGGAAATGCAAGACTACTTCACCCGGCTTGCGGACAGTTTTTCCGCTGGGGGACATGTCACGAACTTCTTGGCGTGGGCTGTCGCTTTCCATTCCGATTTATCAAAACCATTACTTCTTGAGCAGTTGAACAAAACTTACGACCCCACGAAATCTGTCGGGCTCCTGTTGGTTCTCGATGCCGCCCCCGCAGCCAGCGACCTTGTGGCAAAATGGAACGCCGTCAACGAAGCGGCTAAGCCTAAAGGGGTCGCAGGAACCCATGTCAAGAAATTCGTTCAAGAGGTATCTGTTCCAAACGGCTGTTTCTTCCAACGCAGTCGCAAGGTGCCAGGATACGAACTTGTTGAGGATGACTTACCGGCCCTGCTCAATTTCATGATGATGTTTGAGACATTTATTCGCGCTTCATCTACGAGAACAGACTTACGGCTCAGCCATTTTGTTGCCCAGGCTAAGCAAGCCGAAGAGGCACCGGTAAAGTCACCCGCTAAGGATGTCTGATGATTTCGTGAGCTACATCGGATTACCGTTGCACTCTTAGAACCCCTCCTTACGCCAATCGATCATCCCGCTCCTCCCGGCCTTGGCATCGCCGGAATCGCCAAGGACCGTTTCGATTGCACCCACCAGTTCCCACGCCTTCCGCCGTATGACCGGCACGTCGGCGACGGCGATCTCGTCGCCTTCCATGCCGATCACCTCCATTGCCAAGCTCACGGCGAGTGCGGTTGCCGAACAAGATCACCCACTTGAAATGATCGGAGTGACTCCACGGTTCTCCACGAACTTAAGTCCACATTCCGCCAAATCATACTTCTCTTTTTTCTTGTTTCTCAACCAAATGCCTTCAAATTCGGGCTTCTTGTATGCCACCCAATCGAACCAGATCAAGCTATCAAGCACCCGCACAGGTGGGATTGGCTCTGGTAGCAACCCCTTTAGATCTCGGAAAAGTTGTTTTCCCAGCATATCAAGTTGGTCGAAATGAAGAACGAGCAGTTCCTTGTAGTCGTTGAGAAGTGTACAAGAATGGTGGCACTTGGGAGTCGGACGCCACGGCTTGCGTGTGAAAGCATGATGCAATTCTCCGTCGATCATCGGAACATGCTGGGATGCCCAGGCAGAAAGCCACTTAAAGAGCCTTGAACCGCCAAGGAGTTTTCTACCCCGGCCATCCTTATTGCTGTCATCACGAATCGTGGTGTCAACAAAGTCCCCCAGAGCCTCGATAGTCTCTTGGGGCATCTCCCGGAGGCCAGAACATTGCCCAACGGCTTCGACCAGAGATTTTAGCCTCTTTAAGTGTGTGCCGTCCTCCAGCCATGCTTCCATCCATTTCAAATGCTTCAGACCGACCCCAGAGTTCATCAAAGCCGTGATGAGAAGATCGGCTCCGTTAGGGAGGCCCTTGCTGGGACCACGGCATAGCGAGTAAGCATCGAACTGCACACTGCGGTTGAATTCGCCTTTCCACGGGCCGACCAAGCCGTATTTTAGGGCGAGTTTCAGGTAGGGGAAGGTGATTTGCCAGTTGGGAAATCGCTTCAAGCCTCGGATGGGGGCTATTTCATAGTCGTTCATGCAATCACCCAGTTCCATCATGTTCGTATTAGGCCTGATTGCCATTGCCATTCATTAGATCTCTTTGATCGGGACATTCTACCACGGCAATGTCCTTGCAGATAGAATGCTCGGCAGACGAAATCCTACGGCTCAATGTCGCTTCCTTCATGCCCGAAACCCTGACCGGCCTCATCGAACGTGTTACCTACCACAACGCCGAGAACGGCTTTGCGGTTCTCAAGGTGAAGGTCAAGGCCCGGCAAGACCTGGTAACGGTCGTTGGCAGCACCACCTCGGTGTCGGCAGGCGAGCATGTTGAAGCGACCGGCAAATGGATCGTAGATCGGGAACACGGCCAGCAATTCAAGGCCGACGAACTCAAGACCACCCATCCGGCCTCGGCCGAAGGCATCGAAAAGTATCTGGCCTCCGGGGCGATCCGCAGCATCGGGCCGAAGATCGCCGCCAAGATCGTCGGCATCTACAAGGAACGGACGCTGGAGATCTTCGACAAGGGCACCGATCTCCTCCTGCACATCAAGGGCATCGGCAAGGAACGGGTCAAGAAAATCCGCCAAAGCTGGGAGGAGCAGAAGGAAGTTCGCAAGATCATGCTGTTCCTGGCCGAGCACGGCATCAGTTCCGGCCGGGCGGTGAGGATCTATCGCACCTATGGCCAAGAGTCCATCGCCAAGATCAAGGAAAACCCGTACCAACTGGCCGACGACATCCGGGGGATCGGCTTCAAGACGGCCGACGAATTGGCGGCCAAGCTAGGAATCGACCGTAACAGCCCCTACCGGGCTCGGGCCGCCGTCCAGTACACCCTTCAGGAACTTGCCGGTCAGGGCCACATCGGCTACCCCGAACCCGGCGTCGTTGAGCACACCACCAATCTGGTGGAAATTGACCAACTTATCGTCGAAGCGGCGGTGAAGGCTGCGGTGGCGGAAAAGGCGGTCGTCCGAGAAGACGTGGATGGTGAACCTTGGCTGTATCTCACAGGGTTGTACCGGGCCGAAGTCGGCCTTGCCCAATCCGTCCATCGGATTGCCTCGGCTACGCCTCACCCCTTGCCCCGGATCGATGTAGAAAAGGCCATCGGCTGGGTCGAAGGGAAGCTGGGCATCAAGTTGGCGGCCGGTCAGCAGGAGGCGATCCGGCAGGCGTGCCAGCACAAGATGTTGGTGATCACGGGCGGGCCAGGCGTGGGCAAGACCACCCTGGTTCGGAGTATTCTGGAGATCTTCACCGCCAAAGACCTTAAGTGCGTCCTGGCAGCCCCAACCGGCAGGGCAGCCAAGAGATTGGCCGAAACGACCGAACGAACCGCCAAGACCATCCACCGGTTGTTGGAGTTCGACCCGGCCACGGGAGAGTTCAAGCGAAACCAGCAGAATGCTCTGAAGGGCGACATCTTCGTCCTCGACGAAGTTTCCATGGTCGATGTCGTCCTGGGTCATCAGTTCTTCCGAGCCGTGCCTTCCAACGCCTGCGTCATCTTGGTCGGCGACATGGATCAGCTTCCCTCGGTTGGCCCCGGTACTGTGTTGAAGGATCTGATCTCCTCAGGGGTGGTGCCGGTTGTGCGGCTCACTGAAATTTTCCGGCAGGCCGCCGAGAGTAAGATCATTGCTGCTGCCTACGACATCAACCAGGGACGGATGCCCAATCTGAAATCCCGAGACGGCGACTTCTATTTCATAGAGGCCCAGGAGCCGGAAGCTATCCAGGATCTCGTGGTTAGACTGGTCAAGGAACGCATTCCCAAGCGGTTTGGATTCGACCCCAAGGCCGACATCCAGGTGCTCAGCCCGATGAACCGGTCGGTGTTGGGGGCCAGGAACTTGAACCAAGTGCTCCAGACGGCCCTCAATCCCGGTGATGGCGGCCCTGAGATCGAGCGGTTTGGCTGGACGTTCCGTATCGGGGACCGGGTGATACAGACCGAAAACGGCTATAATCGGGACGTGTTCAACGGCGATCTGGGCATGGTCGAGAAGATCAATCGCATCGAGCAGGAGATGGTGGTCAACTTCGAGGGGCGGGCCGTGGAGTACGACTTCGGCGATCTGGACGAATTGTCGCTGGCCTACGTGCTGTCGATCCACAAGAGCCAAGGGTCGGAGTTCCCCTGCGTGGTGATCCCGCTGCACACCCAACACTACATGATGCTCCAGCGGAACCTGCTCTACACAGCGGTGACGAGGGGAAAGAAGCTGGTGATCCTGGTTGGCACGAAGAAGGCGTTGGGCATGGCGGTGAAGCGACAGGATACGAGCCGCAGATACACGGCGTTGCGGAAGAGATTGCAGGAAGGCTAGAAGGACAGAAGGAGTCAAGGACAACGGTATGGGCGAGTTTGCCAAGAAGCTGCATCGAAAACTGGCGTCGAAAGCAGGAAACCTGCCGACGAAAGAGCCCAAACGTCGTCCCGGTGAGCTATTGCCGGGCGGCGTCAAGGATATTGAGACGCTCATCAAGGAGGGACTCGATCCCGTCCATGCCGTTTACGTTTTCATGCAGAACCTCACTGCCCGGTTTGGCGAACTCGTCTCCAGCCTGCCGGAAATGAAAGCGTGGGCCGACGCCGTTGCGAAGGCCGAGGACGAGTACATACCTTCCGGTCCTCCAATGAGCCCGCTGACTGGAAGCTACTTCTGGACCTGGGCGTTGTACGACCTTCGCATCGGCAAGAGCACCGATACCCTGGCCTACTGCCAGATCGCCGCCAACGATGTCATCTGGATGAATCCCTACCAACTGGATGCCGCCAAGAAGATGGAGGCGTCCCGAATGGGGATCTACGAGCACATGGGTATGCAGGGGCCGCATGTCCTCCTGCAAGAACTGATTACCGACGACTATTACGTTTGTCATTGTCCGACCGGCTATCGTGGGCACAAAGGTGAATTGTGGTATGTCAGGCTACTCCCGCCTCTGGAGCCGCAACTTGCCAATTACTGGGTCGCCATGACGACGCCGTACATTCTGCTTGATGTCAGCAAGAGCGACTGGATCGCCTTCCTCAAGCGAACGATGATTCAGTGCGAAGGAGCGAATGAGGCGACCCGCCTTCGCAACCTCCTCAAGCTCGGCTTGGAGCCGAACTACTGGAACGAGTTCGTGTTCAAAGCATATCATCATTACCAAGCGGATGCTGTCTTCCTGACCGGCATCCCAGACCTGAAGGCCACACTACCACACGCATAGGGAGATCCGCATGGGCAAGGCGAAACCAAAAAACTGGGCCGTGGGCCGCTGGCTCATCGAGTCCATGGACCAGTGGGACAGGGACTTCATTGACGAGGAGGTCCGTGGATACTTCGAGTTCGACGCCAAAGACTCGGGGGACTTTCAATTCGGCTATGTTCAAGGCCAGATCGACTACCGCCTTGGCGAACGGGACGGCAAGCCCGCCGTCGAGTTCACCTGGGACGGCCACGACGAAATGGACCCAGCCCAAGGCCGTGGCTGGCTGGTCCTTGAAGGCGATGAACTGAAGGGGATGTTCTACATCCACTTGGGTGATGAGTCGGGGATCGTGCTCAAGCGAGAGCCGGAAAAGAAAGCGAAGAAGCGAAAGTAAGGGGTGACAAATGAAGAAACCAAAGAAGCGAGAAGCCGAAGAGGCGGGGAAGGCCGAAGAGATTTTGGACAAGACGGCCAAGATCGCAGAACTGGTCAATAAGTCCCTCACCATCATCAAGGATGTGGGGATTGAGAACGAACCCCTGAAGAACTTGTCGCTTTCCCCAGCACAACGAGATGTCCTGCTGACTGCTCCCGGCATTCCCCAGCCGGTCAAAACCAAGCTAGCAAGAGCGAAAGCCGACTTCACCCATGCGGAAGTGGCTGCCATGATAAAGGCCATTCTCGAAGGCGCACAGAGCGGCAATGGTCGGCAAAAGACGGCTTTCCTGTTTGTTGCCAAGCATCTCTTGGAACGGTCGTCTGAGGAGACGACTGCACTGGCGGCAAGGGCAGCGGCGAAGAGTAAGGAACCCAAAGCGAAGATTCCTGCTGGCACAATCTTCCAGTTCAAGATTACGCTGAAAGAGATCAAGCCGCCGATTTGGCGGCGAATCCAGACCAAGGATTGCACACTCGAAAAGCTCCACGAGCACATCCAAACGGCGATGGGGTGGACGAACTCCCACCTGCACCAGTTCGAGATCGACGGCGTTCGCTACGGCGATCCCGAATTGCTCATGGAGGGCTTCGAGGACGAAACGCCACCGGTCAACTCGCTCCGCACGAAGGTCAGCAAGATGCTCCCCAAGGACGGAAAACGTTTCCATTTCGATTACGAATACGACTTCGGCGACGGCTGGGAACACGAAATCGTCTTCGAGGGTTGCCTCCAGGCCGAGAAGGGAACCCGGTATCCCGTGTGCGTTGAAGGCGCACGGGCCTGCCCGCCTGAAGATGTTGGCGGGACGGGCGGCTACGAGGAGTACCTGGAGGCATTGGCCGACCCGAAACATGAGGAGCACGAATCCTACCTGGAGTGGCGAGGGCCGTTCGATCCCGAGGCTTTCGACGCCAAGGCCGTGACCAAGAGAATGCGGCGGGGACTGCCGAATTGGCGAGAGATGGAGTGAACATGGCCGACGACAATGTAAATGAAGTGTTGGTAGCCCTTGGCAAAGCGCAGATCGATGCGATGTTCCGACGCCAAGAGGTTCATGTGGTAGACGACTCGGAGTTCCTGCCTCTCGTCGAGGTCATGCTCAATGCCTTTGAGACGACAGGCATCGACAAAGCAGTTGCCGAGGCAGTCTGGGAATACGCCTTTGAGGTGTACGACCGGGCCTGCAAGGATGCCGAGCCAAGCTCCACGACCGCCGAGAACAGGAAGCTGATGCAGAAATATCTCTTGGGGCCACGGGGCCTGAAACAGAAACCTCGAAGGTGACGGAGGGAGCGTCTACCTATTGGGTTCCGATTTCGAATTCGAAAGGGTACTTACCATGATCGGGAGGCTTGCGGCGTTGTGGTTGACGCTTGTGGTCTTGGTTGTTCCGGCGAACGGTGCCCAGGACCAACCACCCGAACGTGACCTGAGCTTCTTTCTTCACCGCCTGCGTACTGTGGACCATCTGCCGGAACTGGAGGCGTCCCACACGGCCATGTCGAGCACATGGGATCGCAGTGGCGGCAATGCGGATGGCACCGACTTCAAGAACGTGGTGCAGCCGACAGCACGCAGCCCTGGCCGCAACATCCTCCTGGACACCGCAGGCCCCGGCTGTATCCATCGGATTTTCGTGGGTGTTCTGACCGAGAGACAGGCGGGCACACGGATTCAGATATTCCTGGATCACGGCCAGAAGCCGATCTTCGACATGCCAATCTTGGAGTTCTTCAACGACTCCAATGGGCCTTTCCCGTACCCTTTGGTGTTCCACAAGAGCTACCCCGGCACGCTCTTCCCCATCCCGTTCGCAAAGCATTGTCTTGTCCAGTTGGTCAACGACCGCTTCGGCAAGCCGGGGTGGAACGACGCAGCCTGGAGCAACTATTGGCAGGTCACCTACACCCGCTACCCCGACCCGGTGAAAGTCAAAAGCCTCGTTTGGCCGCCAGATGATGGCGAAAAGAAAGAGATCGCTGCAACGGCTCAAGCGTGGCTGGAAGCGGAATCCAAGCAGCCCAACGAGCCTGCCAAATGGACCGCTGACCAGACGACCGCTTTGGAGCCGGGGAAGTCGATGGTTGTTGATCTGGCTGGTGTGGGAGTGATCCGGCAGATGCGGATCAGCGTCGAACCGGACACGCCCGAGGTGCTTCGTGGCACAAGGATGCAGATCAGGTGGGATGGCATAGACACGCCCAGCGTGGATGTGCCCGTTGGTCACTTTTTCGGACACGCCTACAGCGGCCAGGGGAGATGGTTCACATCGACGGCCGCCGTCCTTGGCAAAAAGCCGCTGAAAGGGGGGCCTTACGTGGACTATACCTCGGCCTACAACTCTCTGCTCCTCGGCGTCACAAGCAAGGAAGCCTACAGTCGGTTTCCCATGCCGTTCGCCAACGGAGCGACCCTGACCATTCGGAATCGGTCGGGCAGTCGCATTGGGAAGCTGCGGCTGCGATTTGATGTTGAGCGGCTCGCACAGCTTCCGGCCAACTGGGGACGCTTCCATGCGACGTGGACGGAATCCCCGGCGGCAACCGACAAGTCGCCAGCAACCGGCCCCAAGAACGTGCCTGTCAAAACGGTTCTCCAGAAGGAAGGCCGAGGGAAGTACGTCGGCGTGATGCTCACGGTCGATTGGCCGTATGAATTCTGGTGGGGTGAAGGGGATTGGCAAATCTGGACGGATGAAAGCGGCTGGCCGCCGAGTTATCATGGCACAGGGAGCGAGGAGTATTTCAACAGCGGGTGGTGCCGGTTCGACCGCAAGGCGGTTTCGGGCTTTGTGATGCTTCGCCCCGGCCATCCCACCGTTTACTCCTTCCACCTCAACGATGCGTTCCAGTTCCAGCGCAACGTGCGAGTGGTCGAGGAGCAGATGGGAGGTGGTCCCGGAGAACGGGTCATCCGTGAGCGGCATCCCCTCTGGACCAGCACGGCGTATTGGTACGCCAACCCGGTACAGCCTGCCGGTTCGGATTGAACTTCCTTTGGGCTGATCCTGACGGTCTGGTTGAGTTCTTGAAGGGCCGGATAGAGAAATGACGATCATGCGGCAAAATCGAATCACAGTCGTTGTAGTCCTGAGCCTCTTGGCGGGAGCCCCCAGGCTGGATGGACTGTCCCTGGCGCAAGCCTCCCATCAGCCCAACCCCATGGTCCATCAGGACGGCACCCGAATCGTTGATGGGCAGGGCAAGGAAGTCAAGCTACGTGGCGTGAACCTCGGTGGCTGGTTATTCTGGGAAGGGTGGATTTTTGGCAAGGGCATCCTCACGCCGCAAACCACGATTCTCACCCGCCTGGAAAAGGCAGTTGGCGTCCCACAAACCGAGGAGTTCCGCACCGCTATTTACGAGAACTTCATCACCGAGGCCGACATCCAGAAGATCGCCGGGGCTGGATTCAACTGCGTGCGGGTGCCGCTCCATCGTGATCTATTCAATGAAGATCGTGGTTGGAAGTTGTTGGATCGATTGCTTGGGTGGTGCGAAAAGCATCAGGTCTATGTGGTGCTGGATTTTCACGGCGTTCCTGGAGGGCAGGCGAAAATGGCAACTGCCGATCCGGGTGATGCTCGACATCTCGTCTGGGTTTCCGAGGAGAACCAGAAGAAAACTGTGGCGATCTGGAAGTCCATTGCGGCTCGATACCACAAACGGAAGATCATCGCCGGATACGATCTCATCAATGAACCGGCACCACCCTCGGGCGAAGCCCTGGTCAACCTCTACCAGAGAATCATCCGGGTGGTCCGTGCCGAAGATCCCGATCATCTCATCATTTTCGAAGGCAGCAAGTTCTCCAGTGACTTTTCCATGTTCGAGAAACCGCTTTGCGAGAACCAGGCGTTCAGCTTCCACATGTACACTTGGTTCGGTGATGATCGGAAGAAACATCTGGCGGCATATCAAGCCTTGGCCCAGCGACACAACACGCCGCTGTGGGTGGGTGAATTTGGCGAGAATACCTATGACATGATCCGCACGACCGTCGAAATGTACGACCGGTGCCCGGAAATCAACGGCTGGGCTTTTTGGACGTGGAAGAAGGCCCCCAGTAAGTTTCCTGGCCTGGTGACGATCAAGGTGCCGGGGAGTTGGGAGCCCGTAATGGCATCGGTTGCCAGTCTGTTCGGCGGCAACATGCCGGATAAGGCAAAGGTCGGGGTTGGGATGCGAGACTTCCTGGATGCCGTGAAGCTCCAGAACTGCAACTACGACGAACGCATGGAGCAAGCACTCCTTCTGAAACGTTGACAGACGTGTCGGTAGCCTTAATGTCCCGTACTTGGACCAAGCCATCTGAAGCAGGAGTTTTCATGGACCACCAACTATTCGAACAAATGTACCAGGGCCAAGCCCCGTGGGATACCGGGCGGCCTCAGCCTACAATCGTCAAGTTGGCCGAAACAGGCCAGATCCGTGGCAGCGTTCTCGACGTGGGCTGCGGCACCGGGGAGAACCTTCTGTATCTGGCAGGCAGAGGCCACGAAGCGTGGGGCATCGATTTCGTGCCGGTCGCCATCGAGCGGGCCATGGCGAAAGCTGCGGAGCGGAAGATCAACGCCCATTTCGTCGTGGACAACGCCTTGGAGCTTGGCAAGCTCGGCAGGCAATTCGACACCGTGATCGACTGCGGGCTGTTCCATACCTTTGCCGACGAGGAACGGCCGGTCTTCGTGCGGAGCCTTGCGGAAGTTCTTCGTCCTGGTGGACTACTGCATATCCTCTGCTTTTCCGATGAGGAGCCGGGAACAGATGGACCCAGGCGGATTTCGCAGCGGGAGATTCGGGACGCTTTTCACGATGGATGGACCGTGAAGCAGATTGAGCCGACCCAGTTCGACTCGATTCCACGACCTGATGGGCCAAAGTTCACCCCAGGCGGGCCAAAGGCGTGGCTGGCGACCATGGAACGGGTCTGAGCCCGCCATAACACGACTTCCCACATTGACTACTCCATTGACGTTGAGGAATGAACCATGAGATTTCTGATATTCTGCGTCTGTATCGGGCTTGCCCAATCGGTCGCCGCCGATGATTCTTTCAAACCTCTTTTCGATGGCAAGACCTTCGCCGGCTGGGAAGGGAACCAAAGCGTGTTCCGCATCGAGGACGGGGCCGTTGTCGGCGGCAGCCTCAAAGCGAACGTGGCACGCAACGAATACCTCTGTACGACAAAATGCTACCGCAACTTCGAGTTGCGGCTGAAATTCAAGCTGCTCGGCGATGACGTTAACGGCGGCGTGCAGTTCCGCAGCGAGCGAGTGCCGAAGAGCAACGAGATGATCGGCTACCAGGCGGACATGGGCCAGAAATACTGGGGATGCCTGTACGACGAACGACGCCACAAACAACTCGTGGGACCGACCAAGGAGGAACAACAAAGGCTGATGCACCGGAATGATTGGAACGACTATGTTATTCGGGCCGAGGGGCGACACGTCCAACTCTGGCTCAACGGGCAGAAGACCGTGGACTACACGGAGCCCGACACCTCGATTCCCCAGGTAGGCGTATTCGGCCTGCAAATCCACAAGGGCATTCCGGCCGAGGCGTGGTACAAGGACATTGTGATTCGAGAACTGCCGGGGAATTGAGGGCATCCGGTCGCAGTCGGTGGGGCTGTGCCAGTGCCGTTCCGAACGGAGCTGCACTTTCCGAAGAACTGACTTATGTTAGACGGCCAGGTCCATCAGGCGTTGTGCCAGGCGGAGGATTTTGCGTGGTAGCTGCCGGAGGACGGCAAGCGTCGATAATTCGTGTTCCATGATCTGT